>Ga0163152_10000031_pt1 | contig 209328 bp, 225 predicted proteins | sample OliLakLV19MP8IB2_FD_148635 | JGI IMG/M metagenome (GOLD analysis project Ga0163152, IMG submission 148635) | Freshwater microbial mat bacterial communities from Lake Vanda, McMurdo Dry Valleys, Antarctica - Oligotrophic Lake LV.19.MP8.IB-2 | ecosystem: Environmental > Aquatic > Freshwater >... | reverse complement strand
AAACCATCGCGCCTTTGAGCGATAATCCGCTCGTCATCTTGCCGGCCGTGCCGGCGCGATGATCGGCCTGAGACCGCCGATGATGACGATGCCCGCGGGCTCGTACACCACTCAATGGGACACGACCGCCGCGCTCGCGGTGATACGCTTACGCTTACCGTTGCGCGTCACGGTCACCGGCGTTTCGAGAGCTGCGAAGAACTCGGCCATCACTTGGCTCATGCCGAGTTCGCGTCGACGCTTGGTCTTGCGGCGCGCGACCTTTTGGTGCGGAAACCGGGTGTGCTCAGGGGTGCGGCCGTAGCCGACCTCGTAAGATCCCGGCGGCTTTCGTCTGATGTGCTTTGTCATGTTTTCTCCTCCGCGACGACCCAATGTCGGCGCGGCGGTTGCTATCCACGGCACTAGGGATTGGATTGCGATCACGTTATTGTCGGTGCTATTTCCGTGAACGTGTCACGCGGGCGCGCTCGACTGCCGAGAATGGCGCCTCGGTTCCCGGGAAGCGTGCGACATCGCCGGTTTCGTCTTGCCAGCGTCGGATCATCGCGTCGCAGCGGGCAGGACTAAACTCCATGAGCCTGGCGCGACGGTCACTCCGCTCTGCCGCGATCAAAGTAGCGCCCGCGCGTGCGCACAAGTCGACTACAAGCGCGTCCTTTGGCGTGGAGTCAGCGATTAATTGCTCTACGAGCGCCGCAGGCGCCGAGTTTGGCGCGCCGGGGTCGGCTTGGAATTGAAAAACATTGGTTGCGCACTCTTCTTGCGCGCCTAGCTCGCCATTGTTGAGGTGGACGAGCCCCAGCATCCGGCCGCAGGATATCAACCGACAGGCGCCGCGATAGAAAGCGCCGGGCGGCGCCGTGGCGCCCACCCAGACGCACAAGTCGCGGGGCTCGATCATCAACGGCCCGCACATCCGCAGCCAGCGCTGAAGATTTCGCCAGTCCATCGCGGCGAACATCAGTCCGCCCGGCCGCAACGCTTGGCGCGATTGTAGCGCAAGCTGAGATAGCCCCTTTAAATACGCGGCCTCGTTGCGGGGCCTATAGAGGTTTTGCGGCGGGTCGAAAAAGACCGCGTCAGCTGTGCTGTCTTCGCCGACTAACTTTTCCAGGTCTACGTTGCGTGCATCGCTGCATTTCAACACGTGGCGCCCTAGCAGCCAGGTGTCGCCGAGGCGCGTCGTAGGCGTTTGTCCACGCTCAGTCGGGGTGAGGTCTTCGATCGGCGCGGGTGTGGGCTGTGCGACCGCGACCGGCCGCTCAGCCAAGGCGGCGAGCAGCGCGTGGTCGCGCCTTAAAATATCGCCGCCCCAGCCGATACGCGCCGCAAGACGCGCGTCCGCCGCTTCCAGGCAGGCAAGATCGCTACGGCCGAGAGCGCTAAGCTGTACGGTGGGCACAAAGTGAGGCTCAAGAAGCAACGCTGCTTCGAGCCGGACGGCGCCTGCGATGACCCGTCCCTGGTTGTCGAGCACGATCGGGAACGGCCATCCGCCCCAGTCCAGCACGCTGGCGATAATGAGGGATTCTCTCTCCGTAAGCTGCGGTCTCGCCGCAGGGTCTAGAATAAAGTCCGCGGACCAACGAAATGTGATGGGAAAATAAAACGGACGCATCTCGACCACTCCAGGCAAACATTGGAGTCGCGCGGGTTAGGCGTCGGACTTTGCCCGGTCATTCACGTTTTTGGGACTGCGCTGTTTGTGAAAAGATGTTGCGCAGGCGCCCTGTACCGAGGTGCGGGCAAAATTCCTTACGCACGGCTTCGATCGCCATTTCGCTGACCGTTCCGCGTTCGATTGCCTTGGCCTTGCACCACGCATCGCGCGCGTTCTCGTCCAACGCCGCCAGCTCCTCCTTCAGCTCGCGGTACTGATCGAACATGAATGCGTGGCCTTCGGCCAGGGCGGCATTTACCGGTTCGCGCCCGATCGGCGTCGGCAATCGCCGAGCAAGGTCGTCTAGTAGGTAGGCGACAATATCGGGCGGCCAGGCGGCCGGATCATGCTTGCGCAGTTCGCGCTCAAGATGCGACCCCGTCACATGCGCACTTCGTCGATGGGGGTTTTCGCGAAACGCCGCGATCCTCGCGCTCAACGTGGCGAGTGAAGGGGGGCCGTACTCGACATCGATCCAGTAGTCGGCGTCGTCGGCATATGGGTCCGCAGTGGTGCGGTCCTTTTTCTTCGGGGTGCTCATCGGCCAGCCTATGAGCAAAAGTCCCACCCATCCGCAATCTGTTTTTGTGTTGTCGCACCGTGGGCGTTAAAGCGCTGAAATTGGCGGAAATTCCCGCCCCGGCCTTCAGCAATTCCCGTGAGGGGCGAGCAAATTTCCCGTGTGCGCGCGGAGAATACCCGATCACTTCCTCTCGATTTCCCCTCTACTTTCGGCGGGTTAGCGGCAGTATGGCAAGAAACTGACGCGTCTTTGCGCTTCTAAAGAACCTCGCGCGGGATTTTTGGATATACCTATGGGTTTTTCAGCGTATTTGGCCTGAGACGCGTTAGCTCGCGACTGCCCACACCACCATTGTTTTTCAGTCGATCTCGACCGCTAGCCCCAGTGCATCTGGACGTGGTGAGAGAACGAGACTGAGCGCAGGACATCGTCGGCGATGAGTTCGGCCATGGCTTGGCAGCCGACGGCGCCGCCGAGATCAGCGGTGCGGGCGCCGCGGTCCAGCACGTGTTCGACCGCCGCTTCAACGGCGTTGGCCTCGTCGAGCAATTTGAGCCCGTAGCGCAGCAGCAGGGCGGCGGAGAGAATGGCGCCAATCGGGTTGCAGAGATCGCGCCCGGCAATATCGGGCGCCGAACCGTGCACAGGCTCGAACAGGCCCGGGCCCTCCGCGCCAAGTGAAGCCGACGGCGCAAGTCCGATCGAGCCGCCCAGCACCGAAGCTTCGTCGGAGAGAATGTCGCCGAACATATTCTCGGTGAGGATGACGTCGTACTGACGCGGCTTGCGGATCAGCTGCATGGCGGTGGAATCGACCAGTGCGTGGTCGAGGCGCACATCCGGGAACTCGTCGGCATGCACGCGCGTGACCACGTCGCGCCAAAGACGGCTGGTCTCCAGCACGTTGGCTTTGTCGACGGAGGTAACCTTGCCTTCACGCGCGCGCGCCGCTTGAAACGCGGCGCGGGCGATGCGTTCGATCTCTGTCACGGTGTAGATGCATTGATCGCTGGCGAAATCCTCGCCGCGTCGCTTCTCGCCAAAATAAGCGCCGCCGGTCAGTTCGCGGAAAACAACCAGATCGACGCCAGCGACGATTTCAGCGCGCAGCGGCGAGGCCGGAATGAGCGCGTCATAGATGCGCACCGGGCGAATGTTGGCGAACAGCTCAAAGGCTTTGCGTAAGCCGAGCAGACCTTGCTCTGGCCGGCGCGGCGCCTTCTCCCAACGTGGGCCACCGACTGCGCCTAGAAAAATCGCTTGCGCCTCGCGGCAGGCGACCAGCGTTTCTTGCGTCAACGGCTCGCCCGTCGCGTCAATCGACGCGCCGCCGATCAAGTGTTCGTCAAACACGAAGCGATGCTGGAAGCGATCGGCGACGGCTTGCAGCACCTCCACCGCCGCGCGCGTCACTTCCGGCCCCACGCCGTCTCCTGGCAGCAGGGCGATTTTAAACGTTTTCATGTGATCTCGCTTCAAACTCTTCGATGGCGGGGATGCGCTCAACGAGCCAGCCCAGAGTGTCGACGCCGTCCAACAGGCAGCGCCGCGCAAAAGGATCGATCGCGAACGCGACCGGCGGCTCGTTGCCCGCGGTGATTTCGCAGCGTTCGACATCAACCGTGACGCGTCCGCCCGGATTGGCGAGAAGGCGCGCATGTGTGTCAGGATCGACGATGACGGGCACCAGGCCGTTTTTCAGCGCGTTGGAGGCAAAGATATCGGCGATGCCGGTGGAGATGATGGCGCGGAAACCATAATCGAGCAGCGCCCACGGCGCGTGCTCGCGCGAGGAGCCGCACGCGAAATTGTCGCCAGCGACAAGGACGCGATGCTCCGCAGGATCGATGGTGTTGAGCGGTGCATCCGGCAGCGGTGCGCCATCCGGGCCGTAACGCCAATCATAGAACGCCGCCGCGCCCAGGCCATCGCGGGTTGTCGTGGTGAGGAAGCGGGCGGGGATGATCTGATCGGTGTCGATGTTCTCCTGCGGCAGCACAAGCGTGCGCGAGGTGAGGCGTTCAAAGCGTTCAGCCATGGGGCGTCCCCAAGAATGAGCGCGGATCGGTCAGCGTGCCAGTGACGGCGCTCGCGGCGGCGGTGGCGGGGCTCGCCAGAATGGTGCGTGCGCCCTTACCTTGTCGGCCTTCGAAATTACGGTTTGAGGTAGAGACCGCCAACTGCCCGGCGCCGACGAAGTCGCCATTCATGGCGATGCACATCGAACACCCGGGCAATCGCCATTCCGCGCCGGCGTCAATGAAAATGCGGTCAAGCCCTTCCGCTTCGGCTTCGCGTTTCACCGCTTCCGAGCCGGGTACGACCAGCATGCGCACGCCATTCTTGACACGCCGGCCGCGCAAAACGGCGGCGGCGTCGCGCAGATCGGTGATGCGGCCATTGGTGCAGGAGCCCACGAAGACGACATCGATGGGTTGTTCGGTCGCTGGAGCGCCTTCGGTGAAGCGCATATAATCGAGCGCGTGGCGTTCGGTCTGATTGCGGCCTGTCGGTATCGGCGCGCCGATGGCGATTGAGGCGTCGGGCGTGGTGCCATAGGTGGCCATCGGCGTGATAGTTGAGGCGTCGATGCGAACCTCGTGATCGAAGCGAGCGCCCTCGTCAGTCACCAACTTGCGCCAGCGCGCGACAGCCGCTTCCAAATCCGCGGGCGCGTGCCGGCGGCCACGCAAATAGGCGAACGTTGTGTCGTCAGGCGCGATCATGCCGGCGCGCGCGCCCGCTTCGATTGACATATTGCAGAGCGTCATGCGCCCTTCCATGCCGAGCGCCCGGATCGCATCGCCAGCATATTCGACGACGTAGCCGGAGCCGCCGCCGAAGCCGAGTTGGCCGATCACAGCGAGCGTCAGATCTTTCGCCGACACGCCGGGCGCCAACGCGCCATCGACGGTAACGCGCATCGTCTTTGGCTTTCGCTGCAGCAAGCATTGCGTCGCAAGCACATGCGCCACCTCTGAGGTGCCGATGCCGAAGGCGAGCGCGCCGAAGGCCCCGTGCGTGGCGGTATGGCTGTCACCGCAGACGATGGTCATGCCAGGTTGGGTGAGGCCCAATTCCGGCGCCATGACATGGACGATGCCGCGATCGGGGCTATCCCAATCAGCAAGCCTAATGCCATGCGCCGCGCAGTTTTCGCGCAGCCTATCGACCTGCGCGGAAGCCGCGGCGGTAATGTAGGGCCGTGCACCATTGCCGCCGGGCGGCAATGTTGGCGTTGAATGGTCTAACGTCGCGTAGGTGCGGTCCGGCCGGCGGACCTTACGCCCGCGCGCGGCCAGTTCACTAAACGCCTGCGGGCTCGTCACCTCGTGGACGAGGTGGAGGTCGATATAAAGCACTGCCGGCGTCTCAGCCGTTTCGGCGCGCACGATGTGCGCATCCCAGACTTTATCAAACAGCGTGCGCGGCGTGTCAGGCGGCGGCATTGGCGTCCCCGCTTCGCCCTTGCAGAGCCACAAGGCGGTTGAGTGCGGCGACATACGCGCGCGCGCTCGCAACCAGCGTATCGGCGTCCGATGCCCGACCGGAAACGGAGCGCCCATTGGCGGAGAGGCGCACGTTCACAGTGGCTTGCGCGTCCGTGCCTTCGGTCACGGCTTGGACTTGGTAGAGTTCAAGCGTCGCCTCGTGCGGCGCCGCGGCTTTGATGGCGTTGAAGATCGCGTCCACCGGGCCCGCGCCGCGGGCGGTTTTCCAAACCTGTTGGTCGTTGACGAGCAAATCGATCTCGGCGGTTTGCGGGCCGTCGGTGCCGGCGACCACGCGCAGGCGCGTGACCTGGATCGCCGCATCGGCGTGGGCGATCTGATCGTCGACCAAGGCAATGATGTCCTCGTCGAAGACATGGCGCTTGCGGTCGCACAGCTCCTTGAAACGGTGGAAGGCGTCGGCGAGGGCGTTGTCGCTCAATGCGTAGCCGAGCTCGTCCAACTTGTTCTTAAAGGCATGGCGGCCGGAGAGCTTTCCCATGACCAGGCTGGTCGCGCCTTGGCCGACATCTTCCGGGCGCATGATCTCGTAGGTTTGCGTGTTCTTCAGCATGCCATCTTGATGGATGCCGCTTTCGTGGCTGAAGGCGTTTTTGCCGACGATCGCCTTGTTGTATTGAACCGGGAAGCCTGTGATGCGTGAGACGGTTTGGCTGGCGCGCATCAGGTGCGCCGGATCAATCGCGGTTTGGTAGGGCAAATCCTCGCCGCGGACGCGCAGCGCCATCACGATCTCTTCGAGAGCGGCGTTGCCGGCGCGTTCGCCGAGGCCGTTCACCGCGCATTCGATTTGTCGCGCGCCGCCTTGCACGGCCGCCAGCGAGTTTGCGACAGCGAGGCCGAGGTCGTTGTGGCAGTGCGAGGAAAACACGACGCCGTCCGCGCCAGGAACGTTGGCGATCAGGTCCACGAAAATGGCGCGGTATTCGTCTGGAAACGAATAGCCGACAGTGTCAGGGATGTTGATCGTTGTGGCGCCGGCGCGGATGGCGGTCTCAACGCAGCGGCGCAGGAAGTCGCGTTCGGTGCGCGTGGCGTCCTCGGCGCTCCATTCGACGTCATCGGTGAAGTTGCGCGCCAGGGTGACGCTCGCTGTCACCGCATCCAACACCTGCTCGGGGGACATATTGAGCTTGTGCTTGCGGTGGATCGGCGAGGTCGAGATGAAGGTGTGAATGCGGCCGCGCGGGGCGGAGCGGATGGCTTCGGCGCAGCGCTCGATATCTTTCGCGTTGGCGCGGGAGAGGCCGCAGAGGATTGAGTTCTGCAGCACCGTACCGACGGCGCGCACCGCTTCGAAATCGCCATTGGAAGCAGCCGGAAAGCCAGCCTCGACGATATCGACGCCCATCTGCTCGAGGATGCGGCCGAGTTCAACTTTATCTTCGAGCGTCATCGCAGCGCCAGGCGATTGCTCGCCATCGCGCATGGTGGTGTCGAAAATCTTGACCGTGCTGGAATTGCGGGAGGTGGTCATACACTAATCTCCGTCGGCGCGATGTTGAACGACTGGGCGGCGGAGAGCGAAAGAAGCGTTGTCATTAGCGGAAGCTCCAATAAGTTGTCATGAGGCAAGGGGTTCGGGCGAGCGCTCAGCGTCGCCCCCCATAAGTCGATCGGCATGCGGGCCGCGATGGATCGACAGAACGCCAGTGCGGGAAACTTCGGTGAGTCCGATCGGGCGCATCAGGTCGATGAAGGCATCGACCTTTTCGCTGGCGCCGGTCACTTCGAAAATGAAGCTCTCCAGCGTGGTGTCGATCACCTTTGCGCGGAAGATGTCGGCGACGCGCAGCGCTTCAATGCGATCCTGGCCGCTGGAGCGCACTTTGACCAAAGCGAGTTCGCGCAAAACGCCGGCGGCGTCATGCGTAACGTCAATGACCTGGCGCACGGACACGATACGGTCGAGTTGTGATTTGATCTGATCGATGGTGGCGGGTTCGCCGCGCGTGACGACAGTGATGCGCGAAGTGTGGGCTGCCGTGTCGGTTTCGGCGACGGTGAGGCTTTCGATGTTGTAGCCGCGCGCCGAGAACAGCCCGACGACGCGCGCCAGGACGCCCGGCTCGTTGTCCACCAAGATGGCAAGGGTACGTGCTTCGGAGCGGGCGGAGTGCGTCATCAGACCAGCTTCTTTCCGGCGTCGTCGATGCGGGTCGTGGCGAGGTCGTCAGCTAGCATCATCTCGTTGTGCGCCTTGCCGGACGGGATCATCGGGAAGCAGTTTTCTTCGCGCGCGACGCGGCAATCGAACAGGACAGGGCCGGGCGTTGCGATCATTTCGGCGATCTTGGCGTCCAACTCGTCGGGGCGGTTCGCGCGAATGCCGGTACAACCGAAGGCCTCAGCCATCTTCACAAAGTCCGGCAACGCCTCGGAGTAGGAATGCGAGTAGCGTTCGCCATGCAGCAATTGCTGCCATTGGCGGACCATTCCCATCCATTCATTGTTGAGAATGAAGATCTTGATCGGCAGCTTGTGCTGCACGGCGGTGCTCATCTCTTGCATGGTCATTTGCACGCTGGCTTCGCCGGCGATGTCGATGACCAGCGAGTCCGGGTGCGCCACTTGCACGCCGAGCGCGGCAGGCAGCCCGTAGCCCATGGTGCCGAGGCCCCCCGAGGTCATCCAACGGTTCGGCTCGTCGAAGTGGAAATATTGCGCGGCCCACATTTGGTGTTGGCCGACCTCGGTTGTGATGTAGACGTCCTTGCCGCGCGTTGCCGCAAACAGGCGCTCAATGGCGTATTGCGGTTTGATGACGTCCTCGCTTTGTGTGTAAGCGAAGCAGTCGCGCGCGCGCCATTGATCAATCCGCTTCCACCAGGCGTCGATATCGGGGGCAGGCTTATGGCGCGCACGCCAGGTCGCGAGGATCGCGCGCAATGCATCGCCTGCGTCGCTAATGATGGCGACATCAACGCGAACATTCTTGTTGATGGACGATGGATCGATATCGATGTGAATCTTGGTTGAGTTGGGGCTGAACTTATCGAGGCGGCCGGTGACGCGGTCATCGAAACGGGCGCCGACGCAGATCATCACGTCGCAATCGTGCATCGCATGATTGGCTTCCCATGAGCCGTGCATGCCGAGCATGCCCAACCATTGTGGATCGGAGGCGGGGAACGCGCCCAGTCCCATCAAAGTGGAGGTAACCGGAAAACCAGTTTCGCGCGCCAGCTCCCGCAGCGCTGCGCTCGCGGAGGGACCAGCATTGATGACGCCGCCGCCAGTATAAAGGATCGGCCGTTTGGCGCGGGCCATGATGTCGACGGCTTGCGCAATTTTCGTCTGATCCATTTGCCGCGTGGTGCGCTTGGAGCGACGTGGCGCCAGCGCCGGCGGCAGATAGGTTCCTTCCGCGAACTGAATGTCTTTCGGAATGTCGACAACGACCGGACCGGGGCGACCGCTGCGGGCGACATAGAACGCTTCGTGAAGAATAGCGGCGAGATCGCTGATGTCGCTGACCAGCCAATTGTGCTTGGTGCATGAGCGCGTGATGCCGACCGTGTCGCACTCCTGGAACGCGTCGGTGCCGATCAAGTGGGTAGGCACCTGACCGGTAATCACGACAAGTGGGATCGAATCCAACAGCGCGTCCGCCAACGGCGTCACCATATTCGTGGCGCCGGGACCTGAGGTGACGAGTGCGACGCCGACTTTGCCGGTGGAGCGCGCATAGCCCTCCGCCGCATGGCCGGCGCCTTGCTCGTGGCGCACCAGAATGTGGCGCATGTCGTCGGCGGCAAACAGCGCGTCATAGATCGGCAGCACGGCGCCGCCGGGATAGCCGAACAGGCAATCGACGCCATTATCGCGCAGCGCCTCGATCACCATTGCAGCGCCCGTCATCACGACGCCGACTTTGGCCGCCGGCGTGGGCGGATGAATTTGCGCGATGTTGGCGGTTGCGGTCATGGCTGTCTGCTCACGCGTTCGTCGGTTGCTTCAGCCAAGCCATGCGCTCACGCAGCTGCTTGCCTGTTTCTTCGATGGGATGGTTGCGATCGGCGTTCAACAACGCGTTGTAGCGCGGCTTGCCGGCCTGGTTTTCAAGGATCCAGTCGCGCGCGAAATTGCCGGATTGAATGTCCTTCAGCACCTCGCGCATGCGCGCCCGCGTCTCATCCGTGATGATGCGCGGACCGGATACGACGGCGCCGTATTTGGCGGTCTCGGAGATGAAATCGTGCATCTTCGAAATGCCGCCCTCATAGAAGAGATCGACGATCAGCTTCAGTTCGTGGAGGCACTCGAAGTACGCCACTTCGGGCTGGTAGCCGGCGTCGACCAAGGTTTGATAACCGGCGATCACCAATTCCTTGGCCCCGCCGCAGAGCACCGCCTGTTCACCGAACAGGTCGGTTTCGGTTTCTTCGGTGAAGGTGGTTTCGAGCAAGCCGCCGGTCGCGCCGCCATTGCCTTTGGCGTAGGCCATCGCCTTGTCGCGCGCTTTGCCGCTCACGTCTTGATGCACGGCAAACAGCGAGGGCACGCCGCGTCCGCGAACAAATTCACGGCGGACGAGATCGCCCGGACCTTTCGGCGCAACAAGCACGACGTCCATGTCGGCGCGGGGCGTGACGCGGCCATAAACGATGCTGAAGCCGTGCGCGAACAGTAATGTGGCGCCCTGCTTCGCTTTGGGCTCAATGACTTCTTTGTAGATCGCCTCTTGCGCCATGTCCGGCGTCAGGAAGGCGATCAGATCGGCGCCCTCGACTGCATCTTCCGGTTCGGCGGTGTCTATTTTATCGGCCCGCGCGTTGGTCCAGCCCTTGCCGCCTTTGCGAACGCCAGCGACGACGTCATGGCCGCTGTCGCGCAAGTTTTGGGCATGTGCTCGGCCTTGGCTGCCATAGCCGATGACGGCGATGCGCTTGCCTTCGAGCGCCTCGGCGCGCACGTCGTCGTTGGTGTAAACTTTCATCGTTAGGCCTCACGTTGGGCGGGCGCGCGAGTTTGCGCCGGCGGCGGGTTGGGAATGGTGACGGCGCCCTGCGACGCGGAAGCGACCAGGACGGCGTATTTAGCAAAGGCGCCGACTGGCGCCTGCCTTTTCGGCGGCTGCGCTTCGCGCGCGCTCAGATTGGCACTGGTATTGATGCCGCGCGCGGCGACGTCGATGCGAATGATGTCGCCATCCCGCAACAAGGCGATCGGGCCGCCTGTCGCGGCCTCAGGCGAAACGTGCCCGGCGACAAAGCCGTACGATGCGCCCGAGAAGCGGCCATCCGTGATCAGCGCGACATTCTGCATGCCGCGCCCTTTCAGGGCGGCGGTGACTTGCAGCATCTCGCGCATACCTGGCCCGCCCTTGGGGCCCTCGTAGCGAATGACGATAACGTCACCCTCGTGGATGCTTCCCGCTTGCACCGCGTCAAATGCAGCGTCCTCGCTGTCGTAGACGCGGGCGGGGCCCTCGAAATGCGCGGTATCGTGGCCGACCAGTTTGATGACGGCCCCATCGGGCGCGACATTGCCGTAGATCACAGCGTATGAGCCCCGCGCCATGACCGGCTCGTCGAAGGTGCGGACGACGGATTGGCCGCTGGCCTCCATCGCTTCACGCGCTTCGTCGAACATGGAGCGGCCCGAGACCGTCGGCGTATCTGTGATTTTGCCGGCTTGCATCAAGCGATGCATCACCAGCCGCGTGCCGCCGGCCTCGTACAGATGGTTCGCCAAGAATTGGCCGCCTGGCTTCAGATCGCAGATGACCGGTGCTGCCTCGCACGCTTCGTTGCAATCTTCGACGCCGAACGCGACTCCGGCTTCGGCGGCGATGGCCGTGAGGTGCAGCACAGCGTTGGTGGAGCCGCCGCTGGCCGAGACGGCCACCGCAGCGTTGCGCAATGAATCAGCGGTGATGAAGCGGCGCGCGTTCAGGCCGCGCTGCGTAAGTTCAACGGCAAGGCGGCCGCATCGCTCGGCTTCTGACGGTTTGTCGCGATGCACCGCAGGCACGTCATTGGCGCCCATCGGAGACAAGCCCATCGCCGAGAGCGCCATCGCCATGGTGTTGGCGGTGAACTGACCGCCGCAGGCGCCCGCGCCTGGGCAGGCGGCTTTCTCGACTTCGCGCAGACCCTCGTCGTTCAGCGTGCCGGCGCCATGCGCGCCAATCGCCTCGAACACTTCCTGGATCGAAATTTCTTTGCCGGCGTGGCGCCCCGGCATGATGGTGCCGCCATATAGGACGCATCCCGGCAAATCCATGCGCGCAAGCGCCATAGCGGCGGCAGGAATGGTCTTGTCGCAACCGACAATGCACACCACGCCGTCGAGCTGATGGCCTTGGACCGCGAGCTCGATTGAATCGGCGATGATCTCGCGCGAGATCAGCGAGGCCTTCATCCCAGGCGTGCCCATCGAGATGCCGTCGGTGACGACAATGGTGTTGAAATCGATCGGCACGCCGCCGGCTTCGCGCACGCCGCGGCGCACGTGTTCGGCCATATCGCCCAGATGCATGTTGCATGGCGTCACCGACGACCAGGTGTTGACCACCGCGATCAGCGGGCGTGCGAAATCCGCATCGCTGAGGCCCGCGGCGCGCAGATAAGAGCGCGCCGCCGCCCGCGAAGGTCCGCGTGTGACGACTTCGCTCCGATGCGCTTTTCGCGTGTTTGATGGGTCTTCTTGCGACATTTGGGTCCGTTCGTGAGAGATCGCGGGCAACAAAAAACCCGCTTCCGGAGGGAGCGGGGTGTTGCGGGCGATCCTGTTTTCTTGGTCAGGGTACGCTCAGCCACTCCGCTCCGGCGGTAAGGAGGACCGCAAGGCTAAGAAGAATGACGTTCAGTACGACGACGCCAAGCGCGCGCACGTCCGCCGCGACAGTTGCGGTCTTACGGGCGGCGAGAGAACGGGTCGTCATCACGATGCTTAATTGCTCCAGCTCAAACTAGAACGAACTTTTGTGCAGTGCGCAATAAGAAAATGCTCTGAGGTGCTGAACGAAGTGTTGATCCGAGTGCGAAGAGTCCCCGGCGCCCGATGAGGCGACGCCGTAAGTTCGGGGAATTCCCAGGGCGGAACGTACACACGCAGGCGTGAAACAGGACCGCATTTTGGGGAGGTGACAGACGCGCTGCGCTGCACTATGAATACCTCTGCGCCGATTTGATCTCAGCTTGCGGGCGCGTTAAAAATACAGCTAAAGCGAAGATGAATGCGGGTTTCCGCATCGTCCTCAGCCCGCAAGCCCCCCTCAAATCGCGCGCCGTTTGAACGCTGGAGCGCGGCTATGCGAGCTTGTCAGAACGCCTATGAAGCGAGTGCGGAGTGTGCGCTCGGCGATCTTCCAGGCGTGGAAATTCAACACGACCTGTTTCTTTCGCTCCCAGACCTGACCGCGTGGTCAGCGATTGCAGCGCGATTGACAGATGTACGTGCTGAGGTGCGTGCGTTGCAGATCGCGCCCGACGGCGATGGTCTGGGGCTTCGATGCCGCCTGACGCGCATCGCCTCCGATCAGGTGCGCGCCCTGGTCGCGGACCTGCTCAAGACAGGCGTGGCGAGGCGCGGGCAGGTTGAGCACTTGTTGCTGGCTGCGGGGGCGGCGCGATGAACGCATTGGCCCGCCACCGCGCCGAACCGTTGGCGATCGAGGATGTGGACGTCCCGCTTCCGGCTGAGTTCCAGCTCGAGAGCAGTGATTTATTGACCGATGCGCATGTGCGGCTGCGCTTCTTCGGCCAACGCGGCGCACCTTTAGTGATGGCGCTGGGCGGTATTTCGGCCGGCAGAGATGTCTGCGGCCCAGCCGGCTGGTGGAGCGAAACCATTCTCGGCCACGGCGCTGTTGATCTCGAGCGCTTCTGCTTGGCTGGTCTTGAGTTCGCGCCAACCGCCGACGCCAAGATCCGCATCTGCCCGCGCGATCAGGCGCGTCTCATCCTGTTTGCGCTCGAACGTTTGGAGGTTGGCGCGCTGCACGCTTTCGTCGGCGCATCCTATGGTGGCCTTGTGGGCCTCGCGCTCGCGGCGCTTGCGCCGGAGCGCGTCGAGCGGCTCTGCGTGATTTCCGCCGCCCACCGGCAATCGGCGCAAGCCCTGGCTTGGCGCGGGGTGCAGCGACGCGTTTTTGCGTACGCCGCCGAGAAAGGCGAACCCGAAGCCGGCCTCGCGCTGGCGCGACAGCTCGCGATGATCACCTATCGCACTGGCGATGAGTTCGACGCCCGCTTTGGCGCCGGCATTGATGGCGAGGGCCGCGGCGAGATCGATCGCTATCTCGAAGCGCGTGGCCGCGCCTATGCCGCCGCACCCCGCCGTTGGTTCTCGCTCAGCGAATCCATCGATCGCGCAACCATCGATCCGGCGTCGGTGGCCACGCCCACAACGCTGATCGCCTGTGCCGAGGATCAGCTTGTGCCGTTGGCTCTGATCCGCGAACTCGCCGACGCGCTGCCCGCTTCGCGCGGCTTGCACATCATCAACTCGATCTTCGGTCATGACGCCTTCCTGAAGGCGCCCGCCGACATCGCCCCGCTTATCGCACAATGCCTGGAGAACGCGCCGTGACCGATCGTGACGAAACCATAGCCAGCCGCACCGGCGTCGATACAGACACGGCGCACGGCGCGGTGATGCCGCCGATTTTCCTGTCGGCGAACTATAGCTTCGCCGACTTCAACGAAAAACGCGCTTACGATTATTCGCGTTCAGGCAATCCGACGCGCTCGATCCTGGCCGAGGCCATCGCCAAGCTCGAACAAGGCGCGGGCGCTGTCATAACAAGCTCGGGCATGTCGGCGGTCGATCTGGTGTTGAACCAAATCCCGGCGGGCGGTCTGGTGGTGGCGACGCATGATTGTTATGGCGGTTCGTGGCGCTTGTTCGAGGCGCGAGCCCGCAAAAACCAGATACGCGTCCGCTACGCCGATCTGCGCGATAGCGATGCTGTGGGCGCGGCACTGAAGGAAGAGCCGGCGCTGCTCTGGATCGAGACGCCCAGTAATCCTCTGATGCGGGTGAGCGACATCGCAGCACTCGCCAAGCGCGCCAAGGCCGTCGGCGCACGTGTGGCGGTCGACAACACGTTCCTGTCGCCCGCACTGCAAAAGCCGATTCCGCTTGGGGCCGATTACGTCGTCCATTCGACTACCAAATATCTGAACGGCCATTCCGACGTTGTCGGCGGCGCCGTGGTGGCGGCGCGCAAGGAGGATTTGGACGAACTGGCCTGGTGGGCCAATTGCACTGGCGTCACCGGCGCACCGTTCGATGCGTGGCTGGCGCTCCGCGGTCTGCGTACGCTGCACGTTCGACTCGAACGTCAGCAAGCGACGGCCGGGCGGATCGCGCAGCGTCTGACGGAATCGCCAGCAGTCGCCGCCGTCCATTATCCCGGCTTGGCCGACCATCCCGACCACGCTCTGGCGCAACGCCAACAACGTGGCGCTGGCGCGATGCTGAGCTTTGAACTGGCGGCGGGCGCGGACGTTCGCGAGTTCACCCGCGCCGTGAGCCTTTTCGCGCTGGCGGAGTCGCTCGGGGGGGTCGAGAGCCTCGTCGCGCATCCGGCAACCATGACCCACGCCTCGATGAGCCCAGAGGCGCGCCGCGCTGCCGGCATCGGCGACAATCTTATTCGTGTCTCTGTCGGCCTCGAGCACGAGGACGACCTGATCGCGGATTTGGATCGGGCGCTCATTCGAGCTGTTCCGCGGGTGAGATGATTTGCGCGCCCCAGAGGCGCTGTCTACCAAGTCGAGACGAAGGAAGAAGCTAATGTCGGGCAAGCCAGCCTGGGTCGTGCATAAATTCGGCGGCAGCAGTGTCGCCGATGCGAGCTGTTTCCGGCGCGTAGCGGAGATCGTCGAGGCGCGCCGCGGCGAGCGTTCAGCCGTCGTGCTATCGGCGTGCCGAGGGGTCACGGACGCGCTCTATGAATTGGTCGATCTTGCCGAACAGCGTCGCGGCATCGCCGATGCAATCGCCGCCCTCCGGGGGCGCCACACCAGCATCGCCGAAGAACTGCTCTCGCCGAACGCCGCCGCCCGTTACGCCGATGAACTTGAAAACGACCTCAACGACATTCGCGGCGTCCAACACGCCGTGCAGCTAACGCGCACCGCCGCGCCGAATGTGCGCGACCTCGTTGCAGGCTATGGCGAGATCTGGTCCTCGAAATTGTTTGCGCTGTTTTTGCGCGAGCGCGGCAATGTTTCCGCGCCAGTCGCGTGGGTGGATGCACGCCAGATTGTGTTTGTCGATAGCGGGCCGCTTGGGCCGATGGTGGATTGGGAGCGTTCGCGCGCCGGCCTCGCGGACACGGTTGATGCTAGCGCCGATCAACTGCTGGTCATCACCGGCTTTGTCGCCGCTGACGCGCGCGGCGCGCAGACGACGCTTGGCCGCAACGGCAGCGATTTTTCCGCCTCGATTTTCGGCGCGCTTCTGGCGGCGCGCGAAATCTGTATCTGGACTGACGTGGACGGCGTCCTCTCCGCCGATCCGCGCCGTGTGCCAGGGGCCGCGGTGATCGACGCGCTCTCCTATAATGAGGCGATGGAGCTTGCCTATTTCGGGGCGAAAGTCATCCATCCTCAGACCATGGGCCCGGCCGTCGCCAGCGGCATCCCCATCCGTATCCTCAACACCTTCGCGCCAAATGAACGCGGCACGCTCATCTCGGCGGAGCCGCAGACAAACATTGCGGTCAAAGGCATCACCAGCATCGAGAACGTTGCGATGATCGATCTCGAGGGCGCGGGCATGATCGGCGTGCCGGGCACGGCGCATCGCTTGTTCGGCGCGCTGCGCGAAGCGGAAGTGTCGGTGATCCTGATTTCGCAGGGGAGTTCCGAGCACTCGATCTGCTGCGCCGTGCCCGCAGAGCAAGTCGATCGCGCCGCCGCGATCGTGCGTGAGGCCTTCGATCGCGAGTTGCGGACTGGGCAAATCCAGAATGTCGCGGTCGATCGCGATCTCTCCATCCTCGCCATCGTCGGCGACGGCATGGCGGGCGCGACCGGTGTGGCTGGCAAGCTCTTCTCCGCGCTCGGCCGCGCTGGGGTAAACGTACGCGCGATTGCCCAAGGCGCTTCTGAGCGCAACATTTCGGCCGTCGTGGAATCTGCTCAAACCACACGCGCGCTGCGCGCCGCGCACGCGACCTTCTATCTCTCGCCGCACACGCTATCGCTTGGCGTGATCGGTCCGGGCTCGGTCGGCGGCGTTTTTCTGGATCAACTGGCATCGCAGACCGGGCGGCTGCGTGATGCTTTCAATCTCGATTTGCGCGTGCGCGGCATCGCCGCTTCCAAGCGCATGGCGCTGTTTGATCGCGGCGTCGATCTCACCAATTGGCGCGCCCAATTCGAGGCGGCCGCCGAGCCGATCGATATGGAGCGCTTCCGTGACCATATCCGCGCTGACCACCTGCCGCACAGCGTGATCGTCGATTGCTCAGCCAGTGAAGCGGTGGCGCGATGCTACGCCGACTTTTTCGAGCGCGGGATCCACGTCGTGACCCCCAACAAGAAAGCCTACAGCGGCGAGTACGCTTATTATAAAGAATTGGGCGAGGCGCGTCGGCGCGGGAACGCACACTTTCTGTATGAAGCGACCGTCGGGGCCGGCTTGCCCATCATCGGCACGGCGCGGGAGCTCCGCGAAACCGGCGACGAAATCGCCAGTATTGACGGCATCTTCTCCGGCACGCTGGCCTATCTCTTCAACCTCTATGACGGCGCGCGCCCATTTTCCGAGGTCGTCGCCGATGCGAAAGCGCGCGGCTACACAGAGCCGGACCCGCGAGACGATCTGTCCGGCCTCGATGTCGCCCGCAAGCTGATCATTCTGGCGCGCGAGATGGGACTTGAGCTGGAGCTCTCGGACGTAGAGATAGAAAGTCTGGTGCCTGCTGCGCTGGGCGACGTCAGTGTCGAAGAGTTCATGCGCCGTTTGCCGGAGTTCGATGGCGAGATGCAGGCCCGTTTCGATACGGCGCGCGCACGCGGCAAGGTGCTGCGCCACGTGGGCCGTGTGACGGCCCAAGGCGATGCGCGCGTGGGTATCGCCGAATTGGATGAAAGCGCGTCGCTCGCCAACACCGCGCTGACGGACAACATCGTGCGCTATACGACCCGCCGCTACAGCGCCAATCCATTGATCGTGCAAGGCCCGGGCGCGGGGCCAGAAGTGACCGCAGGCGGCGTGTTTGCCGATCTGTTGCGGCTGGCTTCTTACCTTGGAGCGCGGATGTGAGCGCCACAAGCGCCACCGCTTTCGCGCCGGCCTCGGTCGGCAACGTCGCCGTCGGCTTCGATATTCTTGGCTTCGCCATCGATGAGCTGGGCGATCGCGTGACCGCGACTTTGACGGAAGCGCCCGGTGTAACCATCACCGCCATCACCGGCGTCGTTGACGATCTGCCGATAGATGCGGCGCTGAACACAGCGGGCCGCGCGGTTCAAGCGTTGGTCGAGCGAGCCTCACCAGGCTTCGGGATTGGGCTCTCGATTCAAAAGGGCATTCCGCTTGGGTCTGGTTTGGGCGGCTCGGCTGCCTCTGCCGTTGGCGGGGTTGTAGCGGCCAATGCGTTGTTGCCTACACCTTTGAGCAAGCTCGAATTGCTGAAATGCGCCATGCACGGCGAAGCTGTAGCCAGCGGTTCGCTGCACGTAGACAATATCGCGCCTTCGCTCTTCGGCGGCCTTGTGCTTACGGTGGGCATTGATCATCCGCGCGTCAAAAGGATACCGGTGCCGGCGGGCGTGCGCGCGGTTGTGGTTCATCCGCGCATGTTTTTGGCGACGCGGGAAGCGCGCGGCGTTTTGAGCCGCAGCGTCGAGATGTCGGACTTTGTTTGGCAGACGGCCAATCTCGCGGGGTTTATCTCAGGCTGCTACACTGACGACCTCGATCTTATTCGTGAGTCCTTTGAAGACGTGATCATCGAACGCCAGCGCCAGTCGCTCATTCCAGGCTTCGCCGCGGCACGCGTCGCGGCGATGGCGGAGGGTGCGCTGGGATGCTCGATTTCCGGCGCCGGACCCAGCATGTTCGCTTGGGCGCTTGAGCCGCAGGCCGACGCTGTGCGCGCCGCGATTGAAGCGCAGTTTGCGGTGGAGGGCGTCGAGACCGATGGCTGGGTGATCGATATCGACAGCCCGGGCGCGCGTCTTGTCTGAGCCAAACATGCGTTATGTCAGCACACGCGGCGGCGCGGCGCCGGCGAGCCTCAGTGCAGCGCTCACGCAAGGCTTGGCGCCGGATGGTGGCCTCTATGTGCCTGAGGCTTGGCCGCGTTTCGAGAATCGGAGCGCGCCGGATGAGCTTCCAGCGTTTGCTGCAAGTTTGCTTGCGCCATTCTTTGCCGGCGATGCGCTAGCGCCGACGCTGCCGGAGATCACGGCGGACGCCTTCAACTTTCCCGCGCCGCTCATCGCACTCGATGCCAAAACGCGAGTGCTCGAACTCTTTCATGGTCCGACCGCGGCGTTCAAGGACTTTGGCGCGCGTTTCCTTGCAGCATGCCTCGCGCGAACGCCGCGCGAGGATGGGCGACCGTTGCACATTCTCGTCGCCACTTCCGGCGATACAGGCGGCGCGGTCGCTGCTGCGTTTCATCGCCGGCCCGGCGTGTCGGTGAGCATCCTTTATCCTGCGGGCATGGTCTCGCCGTCGCAAGAGCGGCAGCTCACTTGCTGGGATGATAATGTGCGCGCCTTTCGCGTGGCTGGCGCCTTCGATGATTGTCAGCGGCTCGTCAAAGAAGCGTTCGCTGATCCCGTCATCAGGTCGCGCTTTGCTCTCTCTTCCGCCAACAGCATCAATATCGCGCGCCTGTTGCCGCAGATGAGCTATTTCGCGGCGACGAGTTTGGCTCTCTGGAAAGAGACCGGCGCGCCCGCGTCGTTCGTTATTCCGAGCGGCAATCTCGGCCACGCGACCGCATGCGTTTGGGCGCGCCATATCGGCTTGCCGATTGGACGCATCGTGCTGGCGCACAACGCCAACCGCACGCTGCCGGATTACCTCACCAACGGCGAATGGCGTCCGCGTCCTACCGTTGCGACGCTCGCCTCGGCCATGGATGTGGGCGATCCGAGTAATGGCGAACGCCTGCGACATCTCTTTCCAAAGGTGGACGATTTGCGAAACGCGGTGAGCGCTCAGGTCATCGACGACGCAGCAATCAGCGCGCGTATCCGCTCCGGCTTTGCCGAGTATGGCCAAATCTGGTGCCCCCATACGGCCGCCGCCGCCGAGGCCTATGCGCGCTTGAGCGCCGCGGAACGCGGCGAGGGCGTTTGGGTTATTGCTGCGACCGCTCACGCGGCCAAGTTCGCCGAGATTGTCGAACCGCTGGTTGGCCGCCGGGTCGAGCCGCCGCCCGCGCTTCTGGCCTTGCCGCCCGCCCGGCCAGCCATAGATATAAAGTCAGGCTTGGCGGCCTTCCGCGATGCGATCGTCTGACAAAGCTCAGACGGACCGGCCCAGCCCCTGAAATCCTTGGGCCGACCCGCCTCCGCTACCTTTCGTCCCGTTCAGGAATTCGTGATCCGGATTGCGCCTCTGTCGCGAGACCGCCATATCCGCGCCTCGCTCGGGGTCCATAGAGGTCCCGCTGCGAAGCGATCAGGGGGCTGACGCAAGGCGCGGAGCGTTTACCGCGTGACCGGTCCCGGGGCCATTGAGCCCAACCCCGGAACCGAACGAGAGAAGTGGTGGAGCTGAATGGATCACGATTTCTGCAACGTCGACGGCGCAAGACGCCTGAAGCAGCGGATCGAGGAATATTGGCGTGAGCGCGGGTTCACGGTCGATGTGAAGCTCATTGAAGCGGGCTTCGTTGCGGCCATGCGATCGGCGCGCACCGATGTTCGAAGCGACATGGTCAACGGGTTCCCGACCAAGCGGGAAGCCAATGAGCGGGAACGCTCAAGCCCTAGTCGTCGCGGCTTGATGGAAGTCGCGTAAGCGCCGCACCCTGCGGGTTTACGGGCGCGCCGCCAGCAAGCGGCGGCAGGCCGGCGCTAAATCTGAAAATCGATGAAGCAAAACGTCGGCGCCGAGAGTCTCGGCGCCGACGTCGCTATAGCCGAAGCTCACGACAATTACCGGCGCGCCAGCGCCGCGGGCGGCGGCGACATCGGCGATCGAGTCGCCCACCATGAGCGAACGGCGCAACGAACCGCCGGCGCGTCTGACGGTTTCGCGATAGTGCTCCGGATGCGGCTTTCGCTCGGCCACCGCATCGGCGCCGACAATGGCGGAGAAGCGGTCAGCGAGCCTGAGCGCTTTCAGCAGCTGCTCGGAAAGCGCTGTGCGTTTGTTGGTGCAGACGGCGAACTTCGCGCCGAGGGCGGCCAGAGCATCCATGGCTTCGATGACGCCAGGAAAGGGCTTCGAATTGCGCGCGATATCGGCGGCATAGAAGCGGACGAACTCCTCGGTCAGTTCATCGATCCGCGCCGGGGAGAAAGTGATCCCATGCAGCTTCGAAGAGCGCTCGATCAGCACCTTCGCGCCCTGGCCGACCATTTGCCTGACCGTCTCGATCTTCACCCGCGGCAGGCCTTCGAGGTCCATCGTTTCGTTGAGCGCGCGCACCAGATCGGGCGCGGTGTCGACCAGCGTGCCGTCGAGATCGAAAACGATAGTGGCGCCGGCCAGTTCGCCGCTGCTCATGGGATGCCCCGTTTCAGGCAATCGGCTATGACACCCCTAGGATTCGAACAAGCGGAGCGCACATGAGCCGGGCGCGTGCGGCGATCATTCTGGCGGCGGGACAAGGCACGCGGATGAAATCCGCTTTGCCGAAGGTTTTGCACGAGGTCGGCGGCCGGGCCATGCTCGATTGGGCGATTGCGGCGGCCTCCAAAACCGGCGCGGCGAAAACCATTGTCGTCGCGGGCAAGCACTCGCCCGCCGTGGGCGAGCATGTCGCCAAGGTTTTGGGCGAAGGCGCTTCCGCGATTCAGGATCCGCCGCTCGGTACTGCGCATGCTGTGCGCGCGGCGGAAAGTGCGCTCGCCGGCTTCGATGGCGATGTCATTATTCTTTACGGCGATGCGCCGTTCGTGCCGCCGGAGCGGATAGAAGAAATGTTTGCGATGCGCGCGGCGCATGGCGGCCTCGTTGTGCTTGGCTTCAAAGCGGCTGACCCGACTGGTTATGGCCGCTTGATGCTTGGCGCCGATGGCGTGGTGGAGCGGATTGTCGAACATAAAGACGCCAGTGAAAGTGAGCGGGCCAACCGGCTCTGCAATTCGGGCGTGATGTGCGCCGATGCGAAGCTGCTGTTTGAGTTGCTGGCGCAGGTGAAGAACGAAAACGCCAAAGGTGAATACTATCTCACCGATGTGGTGGCATTAGGGCGCGCCTCTGGTCACAAAACCCATGTGCTGATTGGCGAAGAGTCCGATGCGCTTGGTGTGAACTCCAAAGTCGAACTGGCCGCCGCTGAAGCAGGCTTTCAAAAGCGCACGCGGATTGCCGCGATGGAAGCAGGCGTCACGCTGATTGATCCGGATACAGTGTTCTTTAGCTACGATACGGAAATCGCGTCGGACGTGGTGATCGAGCCGAACGTGTTCTTCGGCAACGGCGTCAAAGTCGGCAAGGGCGCGCGCATTCATGCCTTCTGCCATTTCGAGAAAACCGAGATCGGCGATCACGCGGAGATCGGCCCGTTTGCGCGGTTCCGGCCGGGCTCCAAACTCGGCAAGAAAACCAAGATCGGCAATTTCGTCGAAGTGAAGAACTCCATTCTTGGCGACGGCGCGAAAGCCAGCCATCTCTCTTATATCGGCGACACCGACGTCGGCGCCGGCGCGAATATCGGCGCCGGCACGATCGTCTGCAATTACGATGGCTTCGACAAATACCGTACCACAATCGGCGCCGAAGCCTTCATCGGCTCGAACACAGCGCTCGTGGCGCCGGTCAGAATCGGCGATCGCGCCTACACCGGCACAGGCAGCGTCATCACCAGAGATGTGCCGGACGGTGCGCTTGGCGTCGCGCGCGGACGCCAAACCAATCTCGAAGGCTGGGCCGACAAGAACCGCGCGAAGAAACGCGCTGAGAAAGCCAAGAAGGATCAGGCCGAATGACCGAGCTGCGGGTTCAGGTGCAGCGGACGCGCCGTGATATAGTGAGTGCTATCGCGGCCAATGTCATTCGGTCGCCTGGCACGCTGGCTTGGTACGCAGTCGGGTCGCTCGCCGTCGCGGGGATTTCCGTAGCTGTAAATCGGGATCGCCCGCCTGAGCAGATCGCATTGGTCGCCGCGATTGTGTTTACGGGAATGCTGCTGCTGTATTCATTGATTGTCGGATTCTCCATCGCTGTTGCGGCGCGAAAAACGTGGAGCGTCGAAGGCGCTTTCGATCCGATCAGCTATACATTTTCCGATGAAGGTTTGAACGCGGTCGCAGCAGTTGGACAGGGCGTTTCGCAGTGGAGCATGTGGCCCTTCGCCTTTGAGACCAAGTCGCTGATCGTCATTCGTCACCAGTTCAATCTTATTCAGATAGTGCCGAAGCGCGGACTGACGGTCAATGAACTCGCGAGTCTGCGCGAAATTCTGAGGCGCAACGTGAAGAAAGTCCGCTTGGAGACCGCGCCATGACCGAAAGCCTCGCCAAGTTCAACGCCGCCCACGCCGCTCTCGATTATGTCAAGGACGGCATGGTGCTTGGGCTAGGCACTGGCTCGACCGCGGCGCATTTCGTGCGGCAGTTGGGCGAACGCGTGCGGCAAGGCTTGCGCGTGAAAGGCGTGCCGACGTCGGAGGCGACGCGCAATCTGGCCGAACAAGTCGGCGTGCCGCTGTTGGAGATTTCGCAGGTGAGCGCGATCGATGTTTGTGTCGATGGCGCTGATGAAGTCGATCCCGCTTTCCGTTTGATCAAGGGCGGCGGCGGGGCGTTGCTGCGCGAAAAAATCGTGGCTGCCGCCTCCAAGCAGATGGTGGTGATCGCGGACGATTCGAAATGGGTTGAAACGCTAGGCGCGTTTCCGTTGCCGGTTGAAGTCACCCGTTTTGGCTTTGCGCTAACACAAGCACGAGTCGTGGAAGCACTACGCGTGACAGGTTGCGACGGCCATGAAGTTGAACTTCGAGTCAGTGGCAAGTCTAACGAGCCGGTGATCACCGATGGCGGCAACTACATTCTCGATGCGCACGCCAAGCGCATCGTGAGCGCTGAAGCTTTGGCTGCCGCATTACAGGGGATCGCGGGCGTAGTCGAACACGGGCTCTTCATCGGCCTCGCTCAGACCGTGATCCTAGGCAAGGACAAAGGCGCGGAAGTGAAGCGGCTCTAGTCCGGACCGCCGGCGCCCTCGCCGGCATCTTTCCACATCATATTTGTTCGACGTCTTCGCTTGGCCTTGACGCCCCGAATGCCGGCGAGGGCGCCGGCGGTCCAGATGTAAACTTAAGCCGCCCGTTTCTTCTTGGCTTTGGTTTTGCTCTTGGCGGTTTTCTTCGTCGCCATTTTGCGCGCGAGTGTTTTCTTCTTTTTCGCTGGCGGATTGGCGCGTTTGGCTTCGCACTTGGGGCAGGCGCAGATGTCTTTGAGATATTCTTTGAAATAGTTCTCGCCGTAATCGTAGTTCAGTTCTTCGCCCGGTTTGATTTTGCGCAGCGCGTGAATGAAGACGCGGCCTTTGTGAATGTTGGGCTCGCAATTGGCGCGGCATGAGTGATTGATGTAGCGCGCCGTGTTGTAGCGCGGCGAACCGTTGATGGTTTTCTTGGCGTTGACTTCGAACAGGTAGAGCGAGTTGATCTTGTCTTCCTGATCCTTAGGCACCACCGGGCCGACATATTCGATGACGCATGCGCCCTTGGGAATTTCGCTGTCGGTAAACAAACCGAGTCCGCTCTTCGAGCGGCCGACGCGCAATTCAAAATCCCCGGGTACGTAGCTCTTTCGCATGCCTGCTCCACGCTTCATCGTTGACGTTTGTTCTCAAACGCCGTGCTGCACTTTCGATTGCGCGTTGGTTTCGCCAGTCCTCCTTCGCCAAGGCTTCGGAGGACACCTTTCGCTCGCTTTGCGTGCGAAAGGTGGCTGGGGTGCTAGGATTCGAACCTAGGAATGGCGGTACCAAAAACCGCTGCCTTACCGCTTGGCGACACCCCAAAAGCGCGAGCCGGGTACTTAGAGGCGCCCGCCTGCCGATGCAACAGCGCCGGTTGGCCCGATTGCCAGGGCTGAAAGCCGGCCTTATAAGCCCGGCCTCTCGGAGTATAGCTCAGCCTGGTAGAGCACCACGTTCGGGACGTGGGGGTCGTAAGTTCGAATCTTGCTACTCCGACCAAGTTTCGCGGAGGCGGTCCAAACGGCCGCTTCCGCGTTTTTGTTTCAGCTGATTTGGCTGAACAGAAGCCAGAGTCCGCCCAAGCCGACAGCCGCTAAAAGCGCCCAGCGCGCGGCTTCGGCAAGTGTGTGGACCAGTTCGCGGGCGAAGCCGAACATAGAGAGCGCCAGCGTCGCGGCGAACATGCTGCCGACGGCGAGCCAGATTTCAAACGCGCCGAGCTGAGAATCGACGGCGGCCAGCCACGCCAAATAGCCAGCAAAAGCGGCCATTCCGAAGCGTACCAGCGCTTTGAAGATCGCGCTGCCGGCCTTGTGATGATCGAAACGCTTACGCGCTGGTTCGGCCGTGGCGGGGTAGAGATGGACTGGCGGCGGCGGCTCGGGGGTGGCCAAGTCTTGGCGCAGCCTGCGCCAAGCCTCCGCTTCGAGCTCGGCCCGGAGCTGTTGCTCATGCATCCAGTCATCGCTGGCGATAGCCGGTCTTGCACGCGAGCCAGTCATCCGGCGCACCCTCCAGAGCCCCATCATGCGCTAAACCGGGGAATCCGGAAATAAGCTGTGGCAGCGGAGACTTATGACAAGCCGCTGGTTCACGACCTGCGTAATTTTATCATTAATCGATAAAATCGCTTGCCTTCCGCCAGCGCACATATCATTTATCGATAAATTCCTCCGCGTACCCTGGGAGTAGGGCCTTGAAGCAGTTTTTGATCACCGTTGGCGGCGTCGTGGTGGGCGGCTTCCTTTTCTTCTTTGTCGGCTTCTTTTTGCTGATGGGGATGCTGGGCGCGGCCTCGGCGCCGGCGCCTCATCCGTCCCGCATGGTGCTCGCCATCGATTTGCGTGAACCGATGACGGACCAGCGGCCTACCAATCCGTTCGCCGCGCTCGGCGGCGAGCCCTCTTTGCTCGACACGCTGAACCGCATCGAAGCAGCGCGCACCGATGACCGCGTGCGCGGCCTTTATATTCGCGCCAACACAGGCGGCATGCCGGCGGCGCAAGCGGAAGAAATTCGCGCAGCACTCGCGAGCTTCCGCGCTTCGGGCAAGTTCGTGGTCGCGCACCTCCAGAACGATGGCATCCGCATGGGCATGCCGGGCTATATGGCGATCGCCGATAGCGACGAAGTCTGGCTGCAGGAGACCAGCGAGTTCATGCCGATGGGCCTTTCGGCCGAGGTGACATTCTTCGCCGGCACGCTGCAGCGCTATCACATGCAAGCGCAGTTCGAGACGCGCGAAGACTATAAAACCGCGGCGGCGACGCTGACGGAACGGACGTTCACGCCAGAGCATCGCGAGTCGATGATGAGCCTGATGGGCGGTCTCTACGACAACATGCTCAACAATATCGCGACCGATCGCGGCATCACGCCGGCTGCGGCGCGCGCGGCGATCGAGGCGACGCCCTTCATCGCGCAGCGCGGTGTTGAGTTGCAGTTGGTGGATCGTCTCGGCCGTCCTGAAGAAGCGGTGCGTGCAGCGCTTGAGCGCGGTGAAGAGGCGGAACTGGTTGAGATCAGCCACTACAACGCCCCAGCCCATCGCGGCGGACAAGTGATCGCGGTCGTTCAGGGCGAAGGCGCCATCGTCTCCGGCCCCGAGAGCGGCGACATTTTCGGCGACGAGAGCATCTTCAACAGCGACCGCATCGCCGAAGCGCTGCTGGAAGCGTCGGAAGACGATGATGTTGCGGCGATCGTGTTCCGGGTGACGAGCCCAGGTGGCTCGGTTGTGGCGTCGGATCAGATCCTGGCCGCGCTGCGCACCGCTCAAGAGCGCGGCAAGCGCGTGGTCATTTCGATGGGCGATGTCGCGGCTTCGGGCGGCTATTACGTCTCCGCTTACGCCGACGAGATCGTCGCTTCGCCTTCGACCATTACCGGTTCGATCGGCGTGCTTGGCGGCAAGCTGATTATTGGCCCGGCGATGGATCATTATCTGTCGACCAACACCGAGACGATCTCGATGGGCTCGCCGCTGATCAATGGCTTCAGCTCGGAGCGTCCGTTCACGCCGGCCGAACGGGCTGCGTTCGCGGGCTTTATCGATCGCGCTTACGTCCAGTTCATCGGCCTCGTCGCCGAAGGCCGCGAGATGACGCCGGACCAAGTTCGCGCCATCGCCGGTGGCCGGGTGTGGACGGGGCAGCAAGCGCTGGAGCGTGGGCTGGTCGATCATCTGGGCGGCTTCCAGGTGGCGGTTGGTCGGGCGCGCGCGTTGGCGGGCATTGCCGACGATGCGCGCGTGACGTTGCGCTACTATCCGGCCGAGCAAAATCCGTTTGAAGCGTTCGGCCAACTGTTCGGCGCTTCGTCGCAAAGCGTTGAAGCGCTGGTGCGCTTAAATAGCGTGCTCTCCGATCCGCGCACGCAGCGGGCGATCGAGGCGCTGCGCGAAGAAGACGTCAATGTGCGCGCGGAAACCGATCGTTTCCACGTTCAATAAACTGAACTCGAACACTGACTGGGACGGCCCTCGCTTCGCGGCGGGGGCCGTTTTGTTTAGCTGGTGTCGAACAAGCGCGGCCGTTCGGGCCAAGCTTGGCAGCTTTTTTCCACGCCCGCGACGCAGAGCGTGTCGAACGCGACATGGCCGACGAGCGCGGCCGCGGTTTTGGGATGCGCGAGCACGGCGGCGGCGGCGAGCGGGCGCGCGTGTAAGCGCGCGGCGAGGCGGCGCGCGTATGGCGCCGGATCGTTGAAGACGCGGATGAGGGCTTCATAGCGTTCCGCCAGCGGCCAAGCGGAGTGGAAATTATGGAGCGCGGGCGTCCCCGCCCGCAACACGCGCCGCCATCCCTGCGGGCGAGGATGGCCGCGCTCCATAATAGGAAAACTTACCCGCCAGTCTTCCGGCTTATCGTGATCGAAGCCGATGGCGCGGCTTTCGTGTTTGTGCGCCGCCCGTTGCGCCGTTCGCGTGGCGCATTTCGGATACGCCGCCGCTTCGATCAGCAACAGTTTGCGCATTACGGCCTCGCCAGCGCGGAGCCATTCGCGCAACAGCAGATAGGGCGCCCGCGTCAGCGTGTGCTGGCGCGCGACATCTTCGGGTGCGCCGAAGAGATTGTAGAGCGTGTGCAAAAACGCTTCAGCGATGCGCCAGAGGCTCAAGGGTGCGGTGCGGGGTGTGGACATTTGCGCCGAGTATAAGCGCGGGATGAGATCGGTCGGATTGGGCGCGATCTATCCCCTGATTGAGGCGAGTGTGGCTCGACGGGTTGGGTGAGGTTTGCCGGTGGATGCAGAACTGGCGCGGAGCGGCGTGCGAGTTCACTGGCAAACCAGGTCCGCTTTTCGCCGATTGCTGTCACTGCGCCCTGGACGACTTCCGCCGACTTGCGCATTGAAGGATATGCTCGTCGACGTCTCTTATCCTCCTGTTCGATCTAGCCTTTGGCTGCGTCTTATAGGCAGCGGAGCCTTCGCCGCATTTGCGATTGGATTTGGCATTTGGGTGGCAGAGCAGCGCCCAATCGGCTCAATCGTGTTGATAGTGGGCGGTGGGTATTTCGCGTTTGTCTCGGTCTGTTTCATCCGACAGCTTGTCGACCCGACGGGGCTAACGGCTGACTCTGAAGGATTTTCGTACCGGGAAATGTGGGAACGACGCCGTGTTACTTGGAGCCAAGTCTCTGAGTTCAAGGTCTTCAAATACCGAACGATCCGGGTGATCGGCTTCGACCTAGCCAATGCCCAAGACACAACGACCAGGCGCGTCAATCGCAGTTCGATGGGCGTCAGCGACTATATCTTCGCGCACAATTTTGCCGCGCCAATAGAGGAAGTGTGTGCACGACTTAACGATTTGCGCCGGCTGGCGATCAGAGCATCGAGCGTCTGAATCGGGCGCGAACTAAGCCGCGCTCGGCGACCGCGTAAAGGACCGCTTTTCGAAGTTGGCGGACGTAACCTTATTCGCCTCGAGGCAGCGGCTGCTGACAATTCACGCAGTTTTCCGTCCATCGGAATGCACGTGCTACATCCCATTCCGACGCCCACTTGAACGGCTTACCGCAGTTAGGACACGGCAGCGAAAGGTAGATTTGCAGGACCCACAAATAAAGCGCAGCAACCACTAACCACGCCAAGAACTGGTATGGAAAATCTAGGAACATGATCGCCACCAAGCCGACGAACATCGCCGTCAGCAAGGTGCGGAGGCGCAGCAATCGTGCGCGAGTCGAAGGTGGGCCTGCGGTCATGCAATCGCACCATACGCGATTAGAGGCCCGCTTCGGAACATCCGCCCCGGATTTAATCAGGCGTCCCTTCCCCCAAACCGGGAGGAGGGACGCTTCGCGCACAATCTATCCTGCGGATTTATTCCGTCTCGCCTTCGGCTTCCTCGTCCGTGCTTGGTTCGCGCTCCCAGCCTGGGGGTTGGAAGTTGGCGGCGCTGAATTGGTAGGCGGCGCGGCTCATGGCGCGCGTGGTTGCGGCGGTGGTGATGCGGTAGCGCACTTCGGTGCAGTCGCCCGGCGCGGACGGCACGGCGCGGTGGAAGACCATCAGCGTCGGATGCTCGAACGCGGAGGCATCGAACACGCCGCCGCGGCCGAGGCGGATGACTTCGATCTGGCCATTGCGTTGGCCGAGGCCGACCAGTTCGAGATTGGGATCGCCATCGACCGAGAACGTGTAACGGCCATCGAGATCGAGCGCGACATAAGCCGCGCCGAGCTGTTCGACGCCGTTCTTGGGCGATATCTCGCCGACTTCCGTGATCGTGCGAGCGAGCTGGACGGCGCGCGGGAAGACCGGCGCCAGCGCATAGTCGCGGGCGAAGTTCTGCGCGCGCCAGCGTTCGATGGCTTGCGGGATGGACGAGCGGACGCCGCTCAGCGTCACTGACATGGTGTCGAAGCCGTCATGGGCGACGGCGTTTTCCCAGATGCGGGTGACGATGCCGGGGCCATGTTGATCCGACAGCGATTGCAGCAGCGTCCACTGTGCGTAGTCGTGGCCTTCAGTGTTGGTGGTCCAGCAGCGCTGCGGCGCGCCGAAATCGGTTTCGGTGTATTCGGTGGCGTCTTGGTCGACGCCGACGGTTGTGGTCTCAATCCACGAGGCGGTGGCTTCGTAGAGCCAGTTCAGGCCTTCTTCGGAATCGTAGCCGAATTGGATGACGTGGTTGAACTCGTGCGTCGCGGTGGCGCGCATCAAGCTTTCCGGCGGGGCTTCCTTTTGCATGCCGCGGAAGTCGTTATCGATGACGAACACCGTGCGCGCCACGGCGCGCTCGCGCACGTTCGGCGTGTTTGGATTGTCGAACACGATTTGCACCGGCTGCGTGTAACCCATCGAGCCGTTGGCTTGCGCCACATAGGCGCGGTAGCGGCCGTCATCGTCGCGCACCGGCTCGGCCCAGCCCATTTCGCGCACTTGCCGCGTGAACAGGCTCTGCAGCGCGTCGGCGGTGAGGCGTGCGTATTCGTGCGTGGAGGCGTCCTCGCCTTCGGTGGTGTAGTAGAGATTGAAATCCTCGGTTTGGATGTGCAGTTCCGGGCCGCTGAGTTGGACGGCGTCCTCCAGCAGCGCCTGCACGGTATCGATGACTGATGCATCGACATTGGAGATCGCGACGCGATATTCACCGCTCGTGTCGGCGCCGCGATAGCGTTCTACAATCAGCGTATAGGTCGCGGCGCTGGGCGCAGTAAAGGCAAAGCCGGCATTGAGCGAGCCGTCGCCGCGATCATCATTGAGGCCGACCGGGTAGCCGTCAGCGTCGTTCAGACGCAGCACCGGATCGAGATCGCCACTGGTGGTGTCGGCAAGGGCGAGGATGGTTTGGCCAGCCGCAAGCGGCAGCACGTATTCACGCGACGGCGTCTCGGCGTTCAGCGCGCCTTCATATGTAGCGAGCGGTGCGCCTTCGATGGCGGCGAAATCGAATGGCGGGCGCGCCTCAGGGTCGACCGCGAGCGAGATCGCAGCATCGCCGACGCCATTGCCGCCATAGGTGCTGGCGACGATCGTGTAGCGGCCGGCGGTTTCGATTTGATAGACGATTTGCGAATTCAGCGTGCCATCGCCGCGATCATCATTCTGGCGCAGGACTGCGCCGCTCGCATCGAGCAGCGCGAGCGTGGTGTCGAGGTTTTCGGTGAAGGCGAAGGTGGAGGCGACGAAGATGTCGCCGGCGGCGAGCGTGGCGTCGTAGCGCGCCTCAGTCCGTTGCGGGCCGAAGCTTACCGTGTTTTCGCTGATCGTGCGCGCCGCGTGCGAGAGGCCGAGATCGAGGCCATAGGCGATGGTGAGGCCGAATTCGCCGGCCGCGTTGTTATAGCCGGTAACGATGGCCGTGTAGGTCCCGCCGGTGCGGGCGCGGTGAATGATGCGCGAGGAGAGATCGCCCTCGGCCTGGTCGTCATTCTCGGCGACCCGTTCGCCATTGGGGGCGATGAGCGTGAGCACGCTGTCGAAATCGCCTTCGAGCGTGGTGGTCAGGGTGACGACCTGGCCGGCGTCGAGCTGAATCGGAAACGCCGCGCGCGGCGCTTGCGCCGTGACAGCGCCTTCAAAGTTTTGATCGGTCGCGGCGGGCGCTGTGGCGCAGGCGGCAAGAAGCACAAGAGCAAGCAGCGCAGCGCGCATAAACGTTTCCCCGCATATTGGGCGGGGCGATTCTCGCCCAGCCGCGCTCTGCTATAGGCAATGGCGCGCTGGCGGGAAATGGTGCGTTTGGTTTTGGGGATCGCGGGCGTCGGCTTTTGCTGAGCGTGAGGGCTTTCAGCCCCTATTCTCCACCTCATACTTCGGCAGATCGGCGCGCAGTGTTTCGTACAAGCGCTCCACGAAGCGCTCCGGATCGTCGTCGACGAAATCGTCGAAATAGGCTTCCAGATTGCTTTCGAACACGTACTCGCCGTCCTCGGCGAAGATGAAGCCCAACTCCTCGTCGGTTTGGACGTGGATGACGGCGATTTGGGTTTCGTCGTCTTCGTCGTCACCCAGCGCGAAGGCGAGGCGGCGCGAGCGGATTTTATCGGCGAGGATCGGCGCGAGCGCTTGCAAGGCGGCGAGATCATCAAAGCCGGTTTCTTCGGAGAGCGCGGCCTCTAGGCGTTTGCGCGCGTGATCGACTTGCGCGTCGAAATCGTCGATGGGCGCGGTTTGTTTCTTGGCGCTCATGCCGCTTCCAGCAAGCTCTGGAACACAGCCGCGCCGCCGGTGCGCCCGAGTTCGGGATCGGAGGCGCGTTCGGGGTGGGGCATCATGCCCATCACATTACCGCGCGCATTCATGATGCCAGCGATGTCGCGCGCCGAGCCGTTCGGGTTGGCGAGATAGCGGAAGATCACTTGGCCTTCGCCTTCGATACGGTCGAGCACGTCGTCCTCGGCGACGAAGCGCCCGTCGCCGTGCGCGATCGGGATTTCGGTTTCGCGGTTCTCGCGATAGGCGCGCGTGAAGGCGGTGTTGACGTTGGCGATGGCGAGCGGGACTTCCTTGCAGCTGAACTTGAGCCCCGCGTTGCGCGCGAGCGCGCCGGGCAGGAGCCGCGTTTCGGTCAGCACCTGAAAGCCGTTGCAGATGCCGAGCACCAGGCCGCCGCGTTCCGCGTGCGTAATGACGTCGCGCACGATCGGGCTCTTCGCCGCCATGGCGCCGGAGCGGAGATAGTCGCCATAGGAAAAGCCGCCGGGAAGCACGACGAGGTCGGTTCCTTCCGGTAGCGCCGTGTCCTTGTGCCAGACCATTTTGGCCGGCGTGCCGGTGATGCGATGGAGCGCGCGCGCTGCGTCGCGGTCGCAATTGGACCCTGGGAAGACGATCACGGCTGATTTCATGAGGGCTAGATAAAGGCTGCGGCGATTCAGGCCAAGGCTTTCAGGCGCTTCTGCTCGGCTCTCCCGCACTTTTGCGGCGGGTTGCCGCATGACTTGCCGGCCTGGCGTTGCTAAATCCCGGTCCATGGCGACTTGGCTCATTATTGCGGTCCTGGGGACAATCGGCGTCACGGCCCTGCTGATGGGCGCGCTCCACCGCATCAACGCGCCGCGCGGACCCCGCAAGGGGGATGGCGGCGACGTCCATGTGGCTGTTGGCGGCTCCGGCGCTGGGCGACAGCATGCCGACAAAGATAGTGCCGACAGCGGTAACGACAGCGGCGGTGGTGACGGCGGTGGTGACGGCGGTGGCGGTGGCGATTGAGACAAAACCGTCACGGCCCGGTGGCATGAGACGACGAACCGAGTAAGCGCGAACGAGAACAAAGGTGAGACGATGTTGAGATTTGAAATGCGAGCCGCTGTAGCGGCGATCGCCGTTCTCGCGCTGGCGGCGTGCGGCGGCGAAGGCGGAGCGCCAACGGGCGGCTCGTCGTCGGAGTCGATTTCGATCGATGGCTCCTCCACCGTGTTTCCACTCTCCGAGGCTGTGGCTGAAGCGTTCGGCGCCAGCCAGACGGGTGGCGCGCGCGTCACTGTTGGCGAAAGTGGTACGGGTGGCGGCTTCCGCAAGTTCTGCCGCGGTGAAACGCAATTCCAAGGCGCCTCGCGTCCGATCCTCGCGGAAGAGATGGCGGCCTGCGCCGAAGCGGGCATTGAGTACGTTGAAGTGCCGGTGGCGTTCGATGGTCTTACCGTCGTCGTGCATCCATCGAACACGGTGCGCAACGCGACGCTGGCGGAATTGCGTCGGGCCTGGGAGCCGGCAGCGCAGGGCACGATCACCAATTGGCGGCAAGTGAACCCAAGCTGGCCGAACCTGCCGCTGCAACTGTTCGGCGCCGGCACCGCCTCGGGCACGTTCGACTTTTTCACCGAAGCCGTTGTCGGCACCGCTAAGTCGTCGCGCACCGATTACACGCCCACGGAAGATGACAACGTCACCGTCCAGGGCGTCGTCGGCAATACTGGCGCGATGGGTTATTTCGGTTACGCCTATTACGAACAGAACAGCTCGCGCCTCAATGCGCTGACCATTGATGGCGTCGCGCCGAACCCAGAAACGATCGCCAACGGCTCCTATCCGCTGGCGCGGCCGATCTTCATTTACGTCAACGCCGACGCGCTCCAGCGCCCGCAAGTGCAGCGTTTCGCGCAATACTATGTCGCCAATGCCGCGCGCTTGTCGCGGGAAGTTGGTTACATTGCGCTGCCGGACGCCGCGTACGAGACGTTCGCCACGCGCTTGCGCGACCGCGTCGCAGGTACGGCCTTCGGCGGCCATCAGGAAGTCGGGGCGAGCATCGCCGAAGTGCTTGAGCGCCCGCTCGTTTTAACAACGCCAGCCGCTCCGGCTGCGCCGCAATAACGAACACCCTAGTGCGTGAGGCGCTTTTAATGCAGCAAGCGCCTCACGCATGCGGGTAGCGCGCCCCATATATGGGGCATGCTGCCCACAGGCTTTTTTGCTGTAGCGGTCGGCGTTGCGGTGCTCGTGGTGATCGCCATCATCTCACTACGCGGACCGCGCGATCCAGGCGGGCGTTTGCCCGGCAATGGCGGACCGATCATCCCCGGCCACGACCACTGGGACCATGACTTCGGCGGTGACGACGGTTAGCCTCCGTGCGTAACGGAGGCGGCGTCATGGCGATTACGGGCGGGTGTTTGTGCGGCGCGGTGCGCTACGAATTGAGCGCGCCGATGCTGTATGGCGGCTTCTGCTATTGCGTCGATTGCCGCAAGAGTTCGGGCGTCCACGCGGCGTCAATGGGCGTGCCGGAAGCGGCGTTGGCGATCACGGGTGAGACGCGTGAGTTCTCCAAGATTGGCGGCAGCGGCAACCGCGTCTCGCGCGTGTTTTGCCCGACCTGCGGTTCGCCCATTCTGTCGAAGGGCGGACGCCCTGGCGTCGTCATGCTGAAGGCCGGCACGCTCGACGATCCCGAGCACTTCAAGCCGATGGCCTCGATCTATACAAGCCGCGCGCCAAGCTGGGACAAACCGCGCGAAGGCTTGCCGGCGTTTCCCGAGATGATGCCGCAGACTTAGCGCTTCTCGTCGTCGCCCCACCGCCAACGCCAGCCGCCTTCGGTGGTGCGCCAGGCGATGCCGACGAAGATGATTGTCACGACCGCGACGATGACCATGAACGGCGTGATCCGGCTCTCGGCTGACACCGCGCCGTCGGCCAGCCAAACACTGCACGCCGCGACGATGGCGACATAGGCTCCCGTCAGCGCCCAGCCCTACCATGACGCAGGCGCCGCGCCGAAGCCGTGGCGCTTAGGTTTGAACCAGGCTGTCATGAGACGATGAGAGCGCAGAGTAGCGCGGCAGGCAAGTGGCGGTGGATGTCGGGCGCTCTCAGGGGCCCGCAGCGTCACCATACATTTGTAGCCCCACACTTGTAGGGGTGCGGCAGCGGGTCACGCCGCACGTTCGTCCGATTTAGGGCCTCGCCGAAAAGCTCCACCACTGAAATCATGACTGTGATTTCGAGCGAGGCACGCGCCGTGCGCGCGCCCTCGGCAACAGCGAGTTGGCTATCGTCGCCCTTATTTTTTTGGGGTGTTTTGGCTCTCTATCTCGCCGTCCATCTTGCATTTCGGCTGTGGGAAACGCCGAACCTCGGCAAGAACGATGTCCAGGAGGCGCTGGCGGCGCAGGGCTGGGCGTGGGGCTATCACCCGCGCAATCCGCCGCTTCACACCTGGCTGCTCATGGCGAGCTATTCTGTGTTCGGCGCCGGGGTTCTGGCCCACGCGGTGCTGAAGTACGTCCTGCTCGGCGCTATGTATGCCTTTGCTTATCTGAGCGGCCGTCGTGTTCTGGGCGCGAGCGCCTTGGCGGCGATCGCCGCCATTTCGCTCACGCTACTCACCCCGTTTGCGTGGACGGTGCACACCGCGCTCACCCATACGCTGCTGCTGGCGGCGGTGATCATGGCGACGCTGTGGGCGGCAATCCGGCTCACGACGCATCGGCGCTGGTTGGACTACGCCGTGTTCGGCGTTGCGATCGGGCTGGGCTTCTTGGCCAAGTATTCATTCCCGCTGTTTCTTGCGCCGTTGATCGCGGCCATGCTCTGCCAAGCCGCGTTCCGGCCTGTCATCCTCAGTGCGAGGATGCTTGTGACGATGGCGACGGCGCTGCTCGTCTTCCTGCCGCACGGACTGTGGATGTTGGGCGCGCGGTTCGACTTCGTCACGTTTCTGGCCGACAAACAGCACAGCGCGACGCCTCACCCTTACATCGTCGATCTAGGTCTAGGTCTTGGTCATCTCTTGCTCGGCGCCGTCAGCTTTCTGGCGCCACTCCTTTTGCTGGGTGCGATCTTCTTGCGTGGCGTTCCGCGCGCGGTTTGGGCCAGCCTTTCACCTTGGGCGCGGACGGTGTGGCTGGTTCCCGCGTTCGGATTGGGACTGTTTTTCGTCGATGTTGTCGCTTTCCGCGCGACGCAATTCGAAGAGCGCTACTTTCTCTGCGCCTTGCTCGTGGCGCCATTGGCTTTGTTCGCCAGTGTGGATTGGCGCGCGATCCCGCAGACCGACACAAAGCTCGCCAAGTTCGGGGTTGCCGCGCTTGCGGCTGCGTCGATAGTGCTTGGCGGACTGGCAGGGCGGGCGCTGGTCGGCAATGAATCGTGTGGCCGGTGTTTGAACGAGATGGCGATCTCACAACTGGTCGAGCGCATTCGCGGCGGTTCAGGCTTTCAAAACGGCACGATTGTCGCGGATCACTATAACGTCGCCGGCAATTTGATTTTGGCGTTCCCGCGCGACCGGGTGATTGCCGCCAACTACCTCGTTGCCCAGCGGCGTCATGATGCTGGCGGTCAGTGTCTGGTGGTGTGGAACGCGCGCAACGCCGGCGACGCCTTACCGGCCTCGCTTGCCTCGTACCTTGCAGAGCGCCACGTGGCGCTCCCCGCTGGCGGTCGTCCAACGTATATCGATGCGCCGCTGTTGCGCAGTTCGACCAGGATGGATCGCTTCGCCTATTGGCTGTTGCCGAACGCGGATGGAAATTGCGAACCGCGCGCGCCCGCGCGCAGCGATCTCACGACCTCATCTTGAGTGCGGCGGGCGGCGTTTCGGCTTTTTCGTCGGAGGCTTGCAGGATGGCGTCGAGAAAGTAGGCGGCCAGCTCGGAGCGGCTCTCCAGGCCAGATTTGCGGTAAATCGATTGGGCATGTTGGCGGACGGTGGAGTCGCTCGAGTGTCGCATCTCGGCGATTTGCTTGTGCGTGCAGCCCTTCAAGATGAGGCCGGCGATTTCCTTTTCCGCCGGGGTGAACCGCCAAGTTTCGAACTGCTCTTCGATCGCGAAGCGAACGCCCTCCATCTGGGCTTTCGATTTTTCGCGCCACATAACGTTCTCGGTGCGCGATTGCACAAGGTCGAGTGCGAGCGTCGCTTGCTCGCGTCGCATTTCGTAGTGCTTGAAGCCGAGCCAGGTGATGGCTGCTATGACGGCGGCGAGGCTGAGCGACTCTGCCATCTCGATGGCGATGCCGGTTGCGTCGAAGGTGGCGCGTCCGGTTGCGAACTCAATTATTTCCGGGATCGATAGCAGCGCAAACACCAGCATGCTGACGCCGACGATCCGGGGCCACATGGCGGCGCTCATGTTAGCTCGCGATTTCGACGCGGTAGCTTTCGATGACGGTGTTGGCGAGGAGCTTTTCGCACATCTCGCGCACTTGCGCTTCGGCGGTGGCGGGATCGAGATTGCCGTCGAGCGTGATCTCGATGCGCTTGCCGACGCGCGCGTCCTGCACGTCGCCGAAGCCCAGCTCTTTCAGCGCGCCGGCGACGGCCTTGCCTTGCACGTCAAGCACGCCCGGCTTCAGGCCGACGGTTACGATGGCTTTCATTGTGTCCCCCGTTGGGGGACTAGGGATTGGGTTTTAGGGATTGGGGGTTGAGCGCGTCAGCGCCAGCGCGTTTCCCTAATCCCTGATCCCCAAAACCTAATCCCTAATTCAATGCACGTTATCGCCACCGCCGCTGGCGACGGCTTGTTGTTTGACGATGCCTAAGCGGCGCGCGACTTCGACATAGGCTTCGGTGACGTTGCCGAGATCGCGGCGGAAGCGGTCCTTGTCCATCTTCTCGTTGGTCTGGACGTCCCAGAGCCGGGCGCTGTCGGGGCTGATTTCGTCAGCGACGACGGTGCGCACCATGTCGCCTTCATAGAGGCGGCCGAACTCGATCTTGAAGTCGACAAGCTTGATGCCGACGGCGCCGAACATGCCGAAGAGATAATCGTTGATGCGCAAAGTGAGCGCCATGATGTCGTCGATCTCTTGGGTGCTCGCCCAATTGAACGCGGTGATGTGCTCTTCGGCGACCATCGGATCGTTGAGCTCATCCTTCTTGTAATAGAACTCGATGATCGAGCGTGGCAGCGGCGTGCCTTCCTCGATGCCGAGGCGGGTCGACAGTGAGCCTGCGGCGACGTTGCGGCAGACGACTTCGAGCGGGATGATCTCGACTTCGCGCACCAGCTGCTCGCGCATGTTCATGGTCTTGATGTAATGCGTGGGCACGCCGATCGCGTTCAGGTTCTGCATGATGAACCCGGAGATCTGGTTGTTGATGACGCCTTTGCCTTCGAGGATCGCCTTCTTCTGGGCGTTGAAGGCGGTCGCGTCGTCTTTGAAATATTGGATGATGGTGCCGGGCTCTGGACCCTCGAACAGGATCTTGGCCTTGCCCTCATAGATTTTCTTGCGACGCGTGGACATGGTGTGCTCCCTCCTCGAGGGCGCGGCGCGGGCTCAATCGCGCCAAGTGGCTCATGGGCGGCGTTTCACGGAATCGCCGCTACGCCAGCTATGAACTTAGGGCTAAACCCTGGGCGCCACAATTGGCCGCTGCTGCTCAAGTGCGTCTCTGCTGCGGTTGATCCCAGACGCGCCGGCGCCTATTCATGGGAAGAACCGAGGAGCACTAAAGGCATGAGCCAGTTCGACGACAGAAAGCGCGGCCAGGAAGCAAAATTCCAGCTAGATCAAGAACTTGAGTTCAAGGCTCAGGCGCGCCGAGCGAAGTTCGTGGGCCAGTGGGCGGCAGGCCTGATGGGTCTCTCGGGCGAGGAAGCCGAGGCTTACGCCAAGTCCGTGGTGGTTGCCGACCTCGAAGAGGCCGGCACCGAGGACCTGTTCCGTAAAATCCGCGCCGATCTCGACCTCCACGCCGTGACCCTCTCGGACCACCAAATCCGGGCCAAGATGGACGAGGCTTTGGCCGAAGCGCGCGAGTCTTTCCGCACCGCGGGCTAGGACTTTCCTAACCCTACCGGTCAACGCTTTATCGACAGCGCAATGCCATGGTGACGCGGGGGGATCCGCATGCGTCACCTGAAGTTTCTTTTGCTTTGCGTCGCCGCGGCGACGAGCGCCTGTGACGACGTCGGCGCGCCTGCGCGCATGCCGCTCGCTGAGGCGCGCGCGAACCTCATCCAAGTGGCGAGTGGCGGAAGCGCCGAGGCATTCTGCACCGACGAAGGTCGGATCGAATTTCGTCGCGCTGTCCGGACATTCTCAACCGCCGTCGACCGAGAGGCGCCCAGTTCACCGCCTGCCATGTTGAGCGATGATCCTGCTTGGCAATTGGTTTCGTTGGGCGTTCTCGCTGGCGTCGTTCAGTCGTCCGACTTGCGCGGTGAAGCGACATTTTTGCTGAGAGTGATGCAGACGCCGGCTGGCGTTCCGGAGTTGCGGAATGCGCGCGACGCCTTTGCGGACGCGTGTCCGGAGTTTGTGACGTTCTATCGCGAGGTTGCGGCCCTTGCGCGACTCGGGCTGGAGGCGCGCGATGCCCGCACCGACCAAGCGCGCGCCCGCATGCATCGCCAGGTCGTGCGACAGTTCGAACTGGTCGAAACGGCAACGGAGCGCCTTGATCGGCGCCTGCTTGCGGCGGGTTGGTCGGGCCTAAATGACGGCAGATTGCGACGGCTCTAGGCGCCTCTAGGCGAACACGCGCCTAAACACGTCATCGACGCGCGCGAAATGGTGCGCTTCGTCGAAGCAGGCTTCTAGCGCTTTGGCATCGAGCTTCGAGGTGACGTCGGCATCGGCGCGGAGTTTGTCGATGAGGGCGGTTTGGCTGCGGGGCGGCGGGCTTTGCCAGACGGCCATGGCGTTGCGCTGCACCAAACGATAAGCGTCCTCGCGCGACACGCCGGCTTGCGTCAGCGCCAGCATCACGCGCTGTGAATTATGCAAGCCGCCGAGTAGCGCCAGATTGCGCGCCATGTTTTCTGGATAGACGACGAGTTTTTCGATCACCATCGCCATGCGATGCAGCGCGAAATCGAGATGGATGGTTGCGTCAGGCCCGATCCCGCGTTCGACGCTTGAGTGAGAAATGTCGCGTTCATGCCAGAGCGCGACGTTTTCCATTGCTGGCGTGACGGCGCTGCGCACCAGGCGGGCGAGGCCGCAGAGGTTTTCGGTCAGCACCGGGTTGCGCTTGTGCGGCATGGCCGACGAGCCCTTCTGGCCGGGCTCGAAGAATTCTTCGGCCTCCAGAACTTCCGTGCGCTGCAAGTGGCGCACTTCAGTCGCCAAGCGCTCGATGCCGGCGGCGACGACGCCGAGCGTGGCGAAGAACGCCGCATGCCGATCGCGTGGGATCACTTGGGTGGAGACGGGCTCGACTTCGAGGCCGAGTTTTTGCGCGACGTAGGCTTCAACGCGCGGATCGATTTGCGCGAAGGTGCCGACGGCGCCGGAGATGGCGCAGGTGGCGATCTCTTTGCGCGCGGCTTTCAAGCGCTCAAGATTGCGCGCGAATTCGGCGTAGTGGCCGGCGAGTTTGAGGCCGAACGTGGTCGGCTCGGCATGGATGCCGTGGCTGCGGCCGATGGTCGGCGTCATCTTGTGTTCGATGGCGCGCGTCTTCAGCGCCGCCATGACGCGCTCGCAGCCGGTGATGAGCAGATCGGACGCGCGCGTGAGCTGAACGGCGAGGCAGGTGTCGAGCACGTCGCTCGATGTCATGCCTTGGTGCGCAAAGCGCGACTCCGGGCCGACATGTTCGGCGACGCTGGTGAGGAAGGCGATGACGTCGTGCTTCACCTCGCGCTCGATCTCATCGATGCGGGCGACGTCGAACTTGCCCTTGGCGCGATATTCGGCGGCGGCGCTCTTCGGGATCGTGCCGAGTTCCGCCATCGCCTCCATGGCGAGCGTCTCGATCTCGAGCCAGATGCCGTACCGGCTCTCGGGCTCCCAAATGGCCACCATGTCGGGGCGTGCGTAGCGCGGAATCATGGGCGGTTGATGCGACCGCCCATGCCGTTCGTCAACCGACCCGGTCTTTCACGACTGTGCGCCCAGCCAGTAGGAAGTGCAGCGCGGCCCAGCCGAGCACGATCATCGTCGTGCCGAGCGCATATTTGAGGCCGAGACCTTGGGCGCTGGCGCAGGTTGCGGCGTTGGCCGCGTCGGCGCATTGGGCGAGCGTGAGGCCGTTCTGGGCGAGCACTTGGTTGGCGAAGAAGTCGTTGGCGAGGCCAACGAACGGGGGCCCAAGGCCATAGCCGATCAGGTTCACGATCAAGAGCAGAATGGCGACGGCGGTTGCGCGCTGCAGCGGCTGAGAGACGCCCATCGTCACCGCGTACATGGGGCCAAGATACATGTAGTGGAAAATCGGCGCGAGCATCAAGAAGCCGAACGCAAAGGCGAATTCGGTCTGGATGAAGGACATGATGTAGAGCGGAATGGCGATGCTCATGCCGAGCGCGGGCAGCCAAGTGTGGACGCGCGGATGCTTGGGCGCGAGGCGGTCGGAGAGGAAGCCGCCAAGGAAGGTGCCGAGGCCGGTGGCGATGCCGCCAATGGCGCCCAGCGCATAAGAAGCGTTGGCGATTTCCTGCGGCAGCGTCGGGGCCAGTTCGTAATTGCGCACCATGTGCGAAACCAGGAATTGCGACGAGCCGTAGCCGACGAAGCTCATCAGCGCGCCGCCAAAGGCGATGTGCCAGAACGAGGCTTTGGTGGAGAGCGATTTCAGCGTTTCGCTGAAGCTTGGCGGCTCAACTTTACTGCTGCGCGGTGGCTCGCGGACGGTGAGCTTCAGCAGAATGGCGGCAGCGATGCCCGGCGCGCCAAGCAGCCAAAAGGCCGTGCGCCAATCGAAATTGGCGACCAGCCAGCCGCCCCCGACAGCGGCCAGCGCGGTGCCGAATGGTATGCCGAGCGAGAAGATGGCAAGCGCAGAAGCGCGCCGCTCAGCCGGGAAATAGTCCGCGATGGCCGATTGCGACGGCGGCACGCACGCCGCTTCGCCGATGCCGACGCCGAGACGGCAGAGCGCGAGCTGGAAGAAGTTTTGCGCGAATCCGCACGCAGCCGTCATCAAGCTCCAAACGAAGGCGCCGATGGAGACGATGGTGATGCGGTTGGCGCGTTCCGATAAGCGCGCGATCGGAATGCCGAGCGTGGTGTAGAGAATGGCGAACACCGGGCCGCCGAGCAGGCCCAGCATGAAATTCGAAACGCCGAAATCTTCCTTGATCGCTTCCTGCACGATCGAGATCAGGAGGCGGTCGATGAAGTTGAAGGTGTAGACGATGACGAGGACGAAGAGGACGTAGGCGCGGTAGGACTTGGTGCCGTAGCCCTGAAACGTGGCTGGCGCTGTGGCGTCGCTCATGATTTCCCCCCGGCTTGTCGTTAGGCGCTGTTGTGACGGCGCGACGCGGCGCGGTCAAACGCGGAACGCTGGTTGGGGAACTGACACGCCGTTTCCCTGAGGGACTAGCGGATTCAGGTTTGCCGCCGCTATTGTCGGCGCGCGGTCCAAACACAATCTGGATTGCCTTCTAGTTTTGTGTCGCGTGCCCCGTGTCTGCTTCCATCACGCTTTCCAATCTGTCATGGGCGACGCCTGAGGGGCGCGCGCTGTTCGCCGGGCTCGATCTGAGCTTTGGCGCCGAGCGCGCGGGGCTTGTCGGGCGCAATGGCGTTGGCAAATCGACGCTGCTGAAACTGATCACCGGCGAACTGGCACCGCAGACGGGAACGGTCGCGGTGAGCGGGCGGCTCGGCGTGCTGCGGCAGGACGTGCAGGCGGCGGGCGATGATTCCGTGGCGGATCTGTTTGGCGCGCGCGACGCGCTCGCCGTGTTGCGGCGGGCCGAAGCGGGCGCGGCCAGCGCTGACGAATTGGCGGACGCGGATTGGACGCTTGAGGCGCGCATGGCGGCGGCGCTCGCGCGTGTGGGATTGGAGGCCGAAGCCGAGACGCCGCTGGCGGCGTTCTCCGGCGGCCAGCGCACGCGCGCGAGCTTGGCGGCGCTGTTGTTCGCTGAACCGGATTTTCTGTTGCTGGACGAGCCGACGAACAATCTCGATCGCGACGGCCGCGCGGCGGTGGCGCGGCTGCTCGGCGAATGGCGCGCCGGCGCTATTGTGGTGAGCCATGATCGCGAACTGCTTGAGGCGATGGATGCGATCGTCGAGCTGACGTCACTCGGCGCGGCGCGCTATGGCGGCAATTGGAGTGCCTATCGCGAACGCAAAGCGCTGGAACTGGCGGCGGCGCGGCATGATTTGGCCGACGCCGAGCGGCGCGCGGCGGATGTCGCCAAAAGCGCCCAGCTGACGCGCGAACGGCAAGAGCGGCGCGATGCGGGCGGGCGGCGCAAAGCGGCGAAGGACGACATGCCGCGCATCCTAATCGGCGCGCGCAAGAACGCGGCGGAGAACACGAGCGGCGAGAATGCACGCTTGGCCGAGCGGCTGCGTGCGGAGGCCGACGCCGATGCAGCCGAGGCGCGGGCGCGGATCGAGGTGCTGGCGCCGCTGAGCGTGACGCTGCCGACAACGGGATTGACGGCGAGCAAGGTCGTGCTGCGCGTGGAGGATGTGACCGCAGGCTATGACGATGAGCGGCCGGTGCTGCGCGACTTGAACTTGGTGATGACCGGCCCGGAGCGTGTTGCGGTGGTGGGGCCGAATGGTTCTGGCAAGACGACGTTGCTGGCGCTGATCTCGGGCGCGCTGAAGCCATGGCGCGGACGCGTCAGCGTGATGGTGGAGGCGGCGATGCTGGATCAGCGCGTCAGCTTGCTCGATCCGGCGCTTTCGATCCGCGATAATTTCCTGCGCATCAATCCGAAGGCGGATGAGAACGCCTGCCGCGCGGCTTTGGCGCGCTTCATGTTTCGCGCCGATGCAGCGCTGCAGATCGTTGGGACGCTAAGTGGCGGCCAGATGTTGCGGGCTGGCTTGGCGTGCGTGCTCGGCCGCGCGAACCCGCCGCACCTACTGATCCTCGATGAGCCGACCAATCACCTCGACATCGATTCAATTGAAGCGGTGGAAGCGGGGTTGCGCGCGTACGATGGCGCGCTGCTCGTCGTCAGTCACGACGAGGCGTTTTTGCAAGCGATCGGGATTACGCGGCGCGTTGCGCTCGGCTAGGCGATTTCGAACAGGCCGTCGACTTCGACGGCGAAGTCCATCGGCAAATTGGCCATGCCGACGGCGGAGCGCGCGTGTTTGCCGGCGTCGCCGAGGACTTGCACCATCAGATCCGAGCAGCCGTTCATGACTTGCGGGATCGGGCTGAATTCGGGCGTGACATTGACGAAGCCGTTGAGCTTCACGACGCGCTTGACGCGATCGAGATCGCCGCCGCATGCGGCCTTCACTTGCGCCAGCAGATTGAGCGCGCAGAGGCGGGCGGCGGCTTGGCCTTCTTCCACTTCGATGGCGTCTCCAAGCTTGCCCTTGATGCCGCCGGACGCGTCGACCGAAACCTGGCCGGAGACGTGAACGAGATTACCGACGATCACGTACGGCACATAGGAAGCCACCGGCGCCGGCGGCGTCGGCAAGGTCAGCCCAAGTTCCTGCAAGCGGGCTTCAATGCGGGCCATGTGCTACTCCCCCTTGAGCGGTGCTTTGAGATGGCGGCGTGGATCCATGCTTTGGTGGAGCACGTCGATGACCTCATAAACGTCCGATGCCGCATCGTATTGCAAAAAGATGTTGTGGGAGCCAGAGCGAATAAGGCTGAGTCCAGCGCCATATTGTCCGCACGGCCTGGCTTGCAGTTCCTTGCGGACAAGTGTGTCTAGCGCTTGATGGATGTCGCGTAAGTACGCCTCGGCGCGGCGTTCTCCCCAATGCACGAGGGAGTATTCTAGAATCTCGTCCAAATGCCGCTTCGCCGTGATGGTGAGGCGATAGGTCGTCACGGTTGCTTGGAGCGCCGCGCCCGCGCTTCCGCGATAATGTCCTCAATCGTGCCTTCGTAGAAGCGTCCGGCCTCTGCGTCGGCCAGGCCAGGCGCCAGCGCTGCTCGTACGGCCTCGACGTCCGGCCAAATCTCTTCAGATGCGCGCCGGACAACGTCCTCAATAACGTCGGCAGGGGTGTTGTATAAGCCAGCGTCCACTTGGCCTTGGACGAAGTCAGCTAGGGCCGGTGGAAGGTCGATTTCGATCTTGCTCATGGTGGCACCATAGCAAAGTCGGGCTCATTCGTCATCCCACTCGGCTTTCAGCGCACGCCCCGTCTGCACGGCGTCCCTGCCGAATTTGTCCCGCGCCTTGGCGATCGCCGCTTCTGCGGCGGCGCGTTTTGGCGTTTGCGTGTCTAGCATGTCGCCCTTGTCGGCGCTCGCGGCGTCGCTGAAATCGGAGAGGCCGACGCCGATGAGGCGGTACTTGGTTTTGCCGTTGGCGTCGCCGGCCAGGAGTTCGCGGGCGTGGGCGAAGATGCGTGAGGCGAGTAGTGTCGGCTCCGGCAATTGGCGCCGGCGCGTGATGATCTTAAACTTCGCATCCTTGAGTTTGAGCGTGAGTGTCAGGCCCGCCGTATCGCTGGCGCGGGCGCGGGCTGCGACCTTTTCGCAGAGCGGCCAGAGGATATCTTCGAGCGATTCGATGTCGGCTATGTCCTCGAAGAACGTGGTCTCCGAGGAGATGCTTTTGCGTTCGCCATCGGGATCGACCTTGCGCGGATCGTCGGCCATTGAGAGCGCGAAGAGATGCGCGCCCCAATCGCCGTAAAGCGCGCGCATGCGTTGCGGGCCAACCGCGCGAATGTCGCCGATGGTGCGCAGATTGTTGCGTTCGAGCGCCGTGGCGCCGGCGGGGCCCACACCCGGGAGCGTGGAGACCGCGCGGGTTTCCAGGAACGTGAGCGCCTCGGCGCGGCCGATGACGGAAAAGCCGCGCGGCTTGTCGAGATCACTCGCGGTTTTGGCGAGGAACTTGTTGAAGCTGAGGCCGATGGAAACAGTGAGGCGGCGTTCTTCCCAAATTTTGTTCTGCAGTTTGATCAAGGATTGCGCCGGCGCGCCGTGGTGCAGCGCTTCGGTGCCGGTGAGATCCATGAAAGCTTCGTCGATCGAGAGCGGCTGCACTTGTGGCGTCAGGTCTTCCATCATGCGGCGGATGAGACGGCCTTCTTCGACGTACTTGCGCATGTCGCCATGGACGACTTTCGCTTGCGGGCAAAGCTTCAGCGCTTTGAACATCGGCATGGCGCTGCGCACGCCGTAAGCGCGCGCGACGTAGCAACAGGTGGAGACCACGCCGCGCTTGCCGCCGCCGACGATGACGGGGTGTGGCTGCAAGCTCGGGTCGTCGCGCTTTTCGATCGAGGCGTAGAACGCATCGCAGTCTAGGTGGGCGATGGAGAGGGCGTTGAGCTCGGCGTGCTCCAGCGGGAGGTCCTCGCCGCACGCGCAGCGCTCACGCGTGATCTCGCGTGCGCAGGCGCGGCAGAGGATCATCGTGACGCCAAGCGCCGCCCTTCGACAGGCTCAGGGTGGCGCCGTCTGACACTAGCGCTTGCCTGAGCTTGTCGAAGGTAAGCGCGTTTGCGCGTCACGCTGCTTCCTCCGGCGAGAACAGCCACGCGGCGCCGCGGACGCCGGAACTGTCGCCGTGTTTGTTTTGGACGAGCTTGGTGTGGAGCACGTCGGAGAAGATGTGTGCGAGCAGTTTGCCGCGGACGCTGGGATATAAACTCTTCACGTTGGAGACACCGCCGCCGAAAACGATGATGTCGGGATCGAGGACGTCGATCACAATAGCGAGCGAGCGCGCGACGCGGTCGGCGTAGAGATCGAGCATGACGATGGCTTCGGGATCGCCGGCTTGGGCGCGCGTGTCGGCTTCGCGGGCGCTGACGCCGAAGGCGCGCTTGAAGCCGGTGCCGGAGAGCCATTGTTCGAGGCAACCCCAGCGGCCGCACCAATCGCGCACCGGCGCTTCGTCAGCGCGCGCCCATGGCAGCGGGGTGTGGCCCCATTCGCCGCCAATGCCGTTGGCGCCGGTGATGACTTTGCGGTCGACCACAACGCCGCCGCCGCAACCGGTGCCGAAGATGACGCCGAACACGACGCGCCCGTCAGCGGCGGCGCCATCGACGGCTTCCGAGAGAGCAAAGCAATTGGCGTCGTTTTCCACACGCACAGGGCGGGCGACCGCCGTCTTCAAATCTTCGAGAAACGGCATCCCGTTCATCCACACCGAGTTGGCGTTGCGCACCAGACCGGTCTTTGGCGACAGCGAGCCGGGGATAGCGACGCCCACGACAGTGGCGCGGCGCCCCGTGTCTGATTCGATTTTGGCGACGAGATCGGCGACCGCGCTCACCGCGCCCACGTAATCCCCAGGGTTGGGCACGCGTTGCCGATTCAGGATTTCTCCCTTTGAATCAAGCAGTGCGCCTTCGATCTTGGTGCCGCCGAAATCAATGCCAAGACGCATCAATCAATCCTTAAGGTCTTCTTAACGAGATGGGTCAGATTGGTTGTTTCGCGATGGGTTGTTAATGGGCCTGCGTTATAAGATGCGCAAATAAGCGCGAGAAATGCGCCGGGGTTGCGGAAGCGAAGCGGGTGATGGCGAAGACCGTACTCATCGTCGAAGACAGCGAACTCAATATGAGGCTGTTCAACGACCTGTTGGAGGCCTTCGGCTACCGCACGGTCAAGACCCGCGACGGCCGTCAGGCGCTGCCTTTGGCGCGCGAGCACAAGCCAGATCTCATCGTCATGGATATTCAGCTGCCGGAGATTTCCGGGCTGGAGATCACGGATCGCTTGAAGAAAGATCCGCTGCTGAAGGCGATCCCGGTTGTGGCGGTGACTGCGTTCGCCATGCGCGGCGATGAGCAGAAGATCATGGCGGCGGGTTGCGACGCTTATCTCTCCAAGCCGATCTCGGTCACGACGTTTCTCGAAACCATCCGCAAGTTCATCGGCTAAGGAGGAGCCCGCTTGAGCGCGCGCATCCTCGTTGTCGATGACCTCGAAGCCAATCGCCGCCTCTTGGAGGCGAAGCTCGGCGCCGACTATTACGAGGTGCTGACAGCGCAACGCGGCGAGGAAGCCGTGCAGCTGGCCAAGCGCGAAAAACCCGATCTCATTTTGATGGACGTGATGATGCCGGGCGGCATCGATGGCTATGAGGCGTGCCGGCGCCTGAAGGCGATGCCGGAGACGCGGCATATTCCGGTTGTGATCTTGACCACTTTGGACGATCGCGAAAACAAATTGCGCGGGCTGCAAGCCGGCGCGGAAGAATTTCTGACCAAGCCCATCGACGACGTGCAGCTGATGGCGCGCGTCAAAAGCCTTTTGAGCTTGAAGGTCGTCATCGACGAACTGCGTGCGCGCGAAGCCAACGGCAAAAGGCTCGGCGTGATCGATGAGGATTTGCGCCCCGACCCGTTGGAGCAACATCGGCTCGTGGCCGGCAACGTTCTGGTGGTGGATGACAACCTCACCCAGATTAAATCGATCAAGGCAGCACTCGGCGTCGAGCACCGCGTCACGCTGATGGGCGAGGAGACGGCGGAGGGGCCGCCGGATTTGTGCGTCGTGTCCGTGACGGCGCGCTCGTTCGACGGCTTCCGCGTCATCGCGCGCATGCGCTCAGGCGAGGCGACGCGGCATTTGCCGATCCTCGCGGTGGTGGAGCCGGACGACAAAGAGCGGGCAAACCGGGCGTTGGAACTGGGCGCCCACGACATTATCGGCCGGCCGATCGATGAAGAGGAATTGGTCGCGCGGGCGCGCACCTTGATGCGGCGCAAGCGCTATATGGACGCCTTACGCCATCGGCTCGATCAGAGCCTCGAACTGGCGATTACCGACCAGCTGACCGGCCTCTACAATCGGCGCTTTCTGATGGGTCAGCTGACGCCGCTGGCGCAGCGGGCGCAGTGCGGCGGTGAAGCGGTCTCGATCATGGTGGTCGATATCGATCACTTTAAACGCTTGAACGACACCTACGGTCACCATGTTGGCGATGCCGTGCTGCGCGATTTCGCCGTGCGGCTCGGCACCAATACGCGGCCCTCGGACTTCGCGTGCCGCATGGGCGGCGAAGAGTTCGTGGTGATCATGCCGCGCACCACTGGCGACATTGGTTGCCTGGCCGCCGAGCGCTTGCGCCGCTCGATCTGCGCTTCTCCATTCGTGGTGCCCGGCGTGGGGCATCCGTTGGAAGTCACGGTGTCGATCGGCGTCGCGGCCTCGGAAGAGACGGACGAGACGGTCGATGCGCTGCTAAAGCGCGCCGACGAGGCGCTTTATGAAGCCAAGAACGCCGGGCGCAATCGCGTTATCGGCAAGACGGCCCCGCGCGCGGCGTAATGAAAACGGCGCCGCTATTGCTCACTTATTTTCTGCCGCCCTCGGCCGGATCGAGGTTCCAGGTGAACGTGCCCCAATCATCTGCGTGCATCGCCACGAAGTCGCGCACCTCCTGGTTGGTCTCGCAATAGGTGGAATGCGTATCCCAGAAGCCGTAAGGCCCAGGGTAGGCGACGCAACGCGGGTGGTCTCCCGCCCAAAAGAACTCGTCTGTGTCCGCGACTTCGGCGTAGGCGTAAATGTAGGCGTTGGTGGTGCGCGCAAGTTCTTCGCACTGGCGAGGGCCGACGTTGAACCAGCCTTCATTGTAGAAGGCGGCCGCGTTGACCGGCTTGTAGGACACCGCAACTTGGGCGGTGTCGCCGGTGTTGTTGCACACGCGGAAGATGATGACATTGGTTTGGGCTTGGGCAGGTTGATTGGCGCTCACGCCGATCACCGCCGCGAAGACGGCGAACGCCGCCGCCCAGATAATCCGGTTCATGCGAACCCCCCCGACTAGATTCCCCGCTCGGGCATAAAAGCGCAGGTACGGTGGGCCAGTCAATCGCTCGCTTTTGAACCCGTGTTCGAGCGCCTATGTTCTCACCATACTGTGCTATCGTAGGTCTTTGGAGAGACCATGAACTACGCCGACGCTGCCGATACCCCCGTTCGCGATGGGCAGATCAAAGTCCACGATCCGCGCGTCGCCTTTCCGGCTATGGCGGAAGCTGGGCGCCTCGCGGCGGCGTGCCTGGACATGCTGGTGGCCGAGGTCCGCGAAGGCGTCACCACCGGACGCTTGGACGATTTGGCGCGTCAGTTCGTGTTTGATCACGGCGCAATCCCCGCGTGCGTATTCTACCGCGGTTATCGCCACACCATCTGCACCTCGCTCAATCACACGGTGTGTCACGGCATACCAGGCGATCGAGCGCTGAAGGACGGCGATATCGTCAACATCGATGTGACTGTCATCGTCAATGGCTGGCACGGCGACACCAGCCGCATGTACGGCGTCGGCGCCGTGCCGCGCAAAGCTGAGCGGCTGATGGACATTACTTATGAGGCGCTGATGCGCGGCGTGGCGGCGGTGAAGCCGGGCGCGACCTTGGGCGATATCGGCCACGCCATTCAATCTTACGCCGAAGGCGAACGCACCAGTGTCGTACGCGAATTCTGCGGCCACGGCCTCGGGCGTGTTTTCCACGATGCGCCGAACATCTTGCACTACGGCAAAGCCGGCCAAGGCGCGGTGTTGAAGCCCGGCATGATTTTTACGATCGAGCCGATGCTCAATCTGGGGTCGCCGTCCGTGAAAATCTTGAACGACGGCTGGACGGCGGTGACGAAGGATAAGTCGCTCTCGGCGCAGTACGAGCATTCGGTCGGCGTCACGGAAACAGGCGTCGAGATTTTCACCAAGTCGCCGGCTGGCCTCGACCAGCCGCACGCGATCAAGGCGTGACGCGCGATGGCGGGGCGCTCGAAAAGCCGCGCCACATCTGAGCCGCCGCGCGCGGTGGAAGACGGCGAGCTGTTTCCGTTTCAGCGTGATGGCGCCGACGCCGCGAGCCCGCCGCTGCCGCCGATTCGGATCGAGGCAAAGCCGCGCAAGCCGCCGGAAAAGCCGCACTATCACGATCACCGGTCGCGCCTGCGTCAGCGCTTCGATGAGGCGGGCGCGGGAGCGCTCGCGGATTATGAGCTGCTGGAGCTCATGCTCTTTCGCACCATTCCGCGTCAGGACACCAAGCCTCTAGCGAAGGCGCTGCTGGCGAAGTTCGGCGATCTGCCTGCTGTGTTGGCGGCGCCCGTGCAGCGGATTGCGGAAGTGAAGGGCGCGGGGCCGGCTGTCGCGCAGGATTTGAAGATCATCCAAGCGATGCTGGAGCGCGCGGCGAAGGCGCCGCTGCATCAGCGGGCAGTGATCTCGTCTTGGTCGCAGCTGGTAAATTATTGCCGCATGACATTGGCGCACGAGCCGCGCGAGCAGTTCCGCGTGCTCTTCCTCGACGCCAAGAACCAATTGATCGCCGATGAGGTCATGAACGAAGGCACGGTCGATCACGCGCCGGTCTATCCGCGCGAGATCGCGCGCCGGGCGTTGGAGCTTTCGGCCGCGTCTGTGATCCTGGTGCACAACCATCCCTCCGGCGATCCCAAGCCCAGCCCGGCCGATCTCGCGATCACGCGCGACATCGTGGCCGCCGCCGAGGCGATCAGCGTGCGGGTGCACGATCACCTCATCATCGGCAAAAACGGCGTCGCCAGCTTCAAGACGCTGAAACTGCTGTGAGCGGCGACTTGGTTTCGCCACGCGGCCGACTAGAGTCCTGAGCCATGGACGGTACGGACGCACTAACGGTCACGGTGTTGGGCGAACTCGGCAAAGTCGAGCGCGCCGTGTGGGATGGCTTCGCCAATCCCGCCGACAAGCCATACGACCCGTTCATCTCGTGGGATTTCCTGCAAGCGCTCGAGGAAACCGGCTGCGCCTCTCCGGCGACAGGCTGGCAGCCAGTGCATTTGATCGCGCACGATGTCGGCGGCGCGGCGGTGGGCGTCATGCCGCTTTATGCGAAAGACAATTCCTACGGCGAATACGTCTTCGATCACGCCTGGGCCGATGCGCTCTATCGCGCCGGCGGGCAATATTATCCGAAGCTGCAATGCGCCTCGCCGTTCACGCCGGTGCCGGGGCGGCGCATCCTCGCGCCCGATCCGCACGTTGAGCGTGCTCTGGCGCAAGCCGCGATCGCCTTCGCGCAGCGCACCGAGGCGTCGTCGGCGCACATCACCTTTGCGGATCAAGCGATGGTCGAGCGGCTGAAGCCGCTCGGCTTTTTGCCGCGCATCGGCATTCAGTATCACTGGTTCAATCACGGCTACGCGCGGTTCGAGGATTTCCTTGCCGATCTCTCCTCGCAAAAGCGCAAGACCATCCGTCGCGAACGCGCCCGCGCGTGCGAGGGGCTGACTATCAATCGCCTGCGCGGCGCCGACATCAAAGCGCGCGACTGGGATTTCTTTTTCCGTTGCTACCAAGATACCGGCGCACGCAAATGGGGCTCGCCTTATCTCAATCGCGATTTCTTCGAAATGCTGGGTGAACGTCTGGGCGATACGTGCGTGTTGTTTTTAGCGGAAGCGGACGGGCGCCCGGTCGCATCGGCGCTCAATCTCATTGGCGGCGAGGCGCTTTATGGGCGCTATTGGGGGCGCGTCGCCGACGTGCCGTTCCTGCACTTTGAGCTTTGCTACTATCAGGCCATCGATCTCGCGATCGAGTTGGGCTTGCCGCGCGTCGAAGCCGGCGCGCAGGGCGAACACAAACTCGCGCGCGGTTATGTGCCGGCGCACACCTACAGCGCTCACTGGATCGCACACGACGGATTACGCCACGCCGTAGCGCGCTATCTCAGTGCTGAGACGCCGGCGCTCGTCGATGAAGCCGAGACGCTCGCCGACCACACGCCGTTTAAGAAAGACGGCTAGCAGCGCTGCGAAATGCCGAAGCTGCCGTCTGGTTGTCCGACGAGCAATTGGTTCTCGTTGCCCTTGGCGACGTTTACGCCGAAATCGCCGCGCACGCCGCTCATGGTCACGCGATCGCCTTCGAGCGTCCACGTGCCGGTCGAGCCGTCCGCCATGCGGAAGCTGCCGTCGGCGTTGTAGGTGACGGTCGAGGTGCAATCGCCATTGTCGCCCCAGCTGCCGACGAGGAATTCTGCGGTGACAGGGTCGTCGCTCGGCACAGGCGGTGCGTGCGGATCGAGCGCGGGCGCTTCTGCGATTGTCTCTGCGGTGGGCGTGGCGGCTTGGCCGCACGCGGCGAGCGCAAAGATAAGAGCGATGCTGAGTGTACGGATCATGATGGCCTCCCCAATGGCGCTGTACCCTCGGATCGCGGCGCGAGTCCATGGACCGCCGGCGTCGACCAACTTGAGTGCGTTCATTTCAACCGTCATCCTGGGGCCCGCGAAGCGAGACCCGGGATCCAGGGGCCACGAGTCGCGTGGATTAACGCCGCTTCTTGCCGCGATTTTTGCCACGATCATCGCGGCCGCGGTGTTGCGGCGGGCGGCTGCTGCGCGATTTGCGCCAGCCGGGGAGCGGCTCGAGCGGGTCGGTGAGCAGGGAGAAGACGAGGCCGCCGCTGATCGGCGTGGCTTCTTCCAGGCGCACTTCGACGCGCATGCCCAGCGGATAGCGCGTGCCGGATTGCTCGCCGACCAGCGCGTGCGCGCCTTCGTCATGGATCCAGCGTTCGTTGCCGAGCGTGGAGATGGGGGCGAGGCCATCGGCTTGCGTTTCATCCAGGCGCACGAACAGCCCAAAGCGCGTGACGCCGGTGACGCGGCCTTCGAACGTGTTGCCGATGCGATCGGCGAGGAAGGCGGAGATGAAGCGCGCGGTGGCGTCGCGCTCGGCGGCCATGGATTGGCGCTCAGTCGTGCTGATGTGCTCGGCGGTTTCGGCGTAGCGCTGTTCTTCCGCGTCGGTTGCGCCGTCATCGCCGAGTTTGAGCGCGCGGATGAGCGCCCGATGGATGGTGACGTCGGCATAGCGGCGGATCGGCGAGGTGAAGTGCGAGTAGGCGCGCAGGTTCAAGCCGAAGTGGCCGATATTGTCGGGCGTATAGACCGCTTGCGACTGCGTGCGCAGGACGACTTCGTTGATGATGTCCTTATTGGGCGAAGCTTGCGCCAGATGCAGGATGCGATTGAAGCGCCCGGCTGTAACGGTCTGACCTTTGGCCCAGGCCATATCGACGGTCGGCAAAAAATCCGTCAGCGCTGCGATCTTTTCATCGCTGGGGCGATCGTGGGCGCGGTAGATTTGCGGGCGGTTCTTCTGCTCCAAGGTTTCAGCGGCGCAGACATTGGCCTGGATCATGAATTCTTCGATGAGCTTGTGCGCGTCGAAACGCTCGCGCCGCTTTACGCCGACGACTTTGCCGTCCTTGAAAATGATCTTGTGTTCGGGCGCGTCGATATCGAGCGGCTGGCGCTTTTCGCGCGCGGCCCAGACGCACGCATATGCGGCCCAGAGCGGCTTCAGGATAGGCTCGAGCAGCGGCGCGGTTTTCTCGTTTGGCTCGCCATCGATGGCGGCTTGCGCTTGTTCGTAGGAGAGCTTCGCGGCGGAACGCATCAGGCCGCGCACGAATTTGTGGCGCAGCTTGCGGCCATCGGCGGCGAAAATCATCTCGACGGCGAGGCAGGCGCGCTCTTGGTGTTCGCGCAGGGAGCACAGATCGGCCGAGAGCGATTCCGGCAGCATGGGCGCGACGCGATCGGGGAAATAAGTGGAGTTGCCGCGCCGCCAAGCGCCGCGATCGAGCGCTGAGCCTGGCTGCACGTAGGCCGCGACATCGGCGATGGCGACCCAGACGCGCCAGCCGCCTTGGTTCTTGTCGTCCGTGTCGGGCGTCGCGAACACGGCGTCGTCGTGATCGCGCGCGTCTTCCGGGTCGATGGTGATCAGCGGCAGGTCGCGCAGATCGGTGCGGCCTTTCAGTGTTGGCTTTTGCGCGGCGTTGGCTTGCGCTTCTTCGTCTTCGGTGAAGCCTTCGCGGATGCCGTGCGTGTGCATGGCGAGGATGGAGGCGGCGCGCGGATCGGTTTCGCGGCCGATGATTTCCTTGATGGCGCCGAACTTCGGCCCATGCGCGCGGTCGCGCGCGGACGGGCGCAGTTCCGCGAAGACGAGATCGCCGTCTTTCGCTTCGCCGACATCATTGGCTTCGATGATCAGCGGGTGGCGCACTTTGCGGTCGGCGGGTTCGACGCGGCCGCCGCCGAAGCGGGCGCGCGGATCGGTGTTGGCGCGATAGACGCCGAGGATGCGGTGCGCGCTTTGGCCGAGGCGCTTGACGATGCGCGCTTCGAATTCGCCGTCATCGGTGCGGGCGATGCGCGCCAGCACGCGGTCGCCGACGCCGATCGCCGCTTCACCGCGCATGCGCCGTGAGTCGCCGGGCGCTAAACGCACAGTCGGGCCGAAATAGCCGTCGGGGCCGCGCATGCGCGCGAGCAGCTCGCCATCGGGATCGCGATCGACAATGTCCATAACGCCGCATTCGGGCAGCGCTTGCGCATCGGCGTACGCCTTGCGCCCGCTGCGGCCGAGCGCCCCGGACTCTTCCAACTCGCGCAAGATTCCGCGCAGCTCTTTCTTCTGATCCGGCCCGATGCCGAGCTCACGCGCAATGTCACGCTTCTGCGCCTTGCCGCCGGCTTTGCGCAGCGCTTCCAGCACGCGCTCGCGGGTTAGGGGCTCGGGGGCTGGTGGTCGATTCTTCGCCATGGGCCCAATGTGTCACCTCTCCCGCCTCTGCGGGAGAGGTCGCCCGGAATTCATTCCGGGCGGGTGAGGGCAACCGGTGCTCGACCTTTGGGCGCTGCCCTCATCCGGCCCTTCGGGCCACCTTCTCCCGCACAGCGGGAGAAGGGACGCAAAACCGTTAAGCCTTCTTCGCAACCTTCTTAGCCGCAGCCTTTTTCGCTGGCGCTTTCTTCGGTGTCGCTTTTTTTGCGGGCGGTTTCTTGGCCACCTTCACCGCTTTGTCCGCGCCGTTTCCAGCACTTTTCACGACTTTCTTGGGCGCGGCTTTCTTGCCTTTTCTCTTGCCGCCGCCAGCTTCCAAGCGCGCAGCTAATAGCGAGAGCGCTTCGTCGACTTCGATGTCTTCCGGCTTCTTGTCTTTCGGCACGTTGGCGTTGACTTCGCCGTCGGTGATGTAGGGGCCGTAGCGGCCGTTGAGGACGCGCACGGGCTTGCCGGTGACGGGGCTTTCGCCGAGTTCTTTGATCGGCGCGGGTGCTGCGCGGCCGAAGCGGCCTTTGCCGCCGCCGGCTTTTTTTTCTTCGATCAGGGCGACAGCGCGGTTCATCTGAATGTCGAACACGTCGTCGGCGCCGGGCAGGTTGACATAGAGATTGCCCATTTTGATGTACGGACCGAAGCGGCCGAAATTGGCCACGATCAATTCGTTCTCGCTCGGATGCATGCCGACCTCGCGCGGCAGCGAGAGCAGTTTGATCGCATGTTCGAGCGTGACGTCAGTCGGCGCCTGGCCTTTCGGCGCGCTGGCGCGCTTGGGCTTGTCCGGATCGTCGGGGTTCGTGGTTTCGAAATAAGCGCCGAAGCGGCCGTTCTTCAGCACGATCGGGCCATTGGGGCCATCGCCAACGAGCAAGCCATCGGACGGAATCGCTTGTTCAGCGTCGTCACCGCCGGCGAGCGGTCGCGTGAACTTGCATGGCGGGTCGCCATTATAGTTCGAGCAGCCGACGAAGGCGCCGAACTTGCCGAGACGCAGCGAGAGTTGGCCGACGCCGCAGAGCGGGCAGGTGCGCGGATCGGAGCCGTCTTCCTTCGGCGGGAAGATGTGCGGGCCCATCACTTCATTCAGCGTGTCGAGCACTTGCGTGATGCGCACGTCGCCAATGTCAGCGATGGCGCCGGAGAAATCTTTCCAGAACTCCCGCATCAGCGCTTTCCATTTGAGATTGCCGGCGGAGACTTCGTCGAGCTTCTCTTCGAGGTCGGCGGTGAAATCGTATTCGACGTACTTGCCGAAGAAGTTTTCCAGAAACGCAATGACGATGCGGCCGCGATCATCGGGGATGAAGCGGTTCTTATCCATGGTGACGTAATTGCGTTCGCGCAGCTTTTCGAGGATCGCCGCATAGGTCGAAGGCCGGCCGATGCCGAGCTCTTCGAGCTTCTTGACGAGGCTGGCTTCCGAATAACGCGGCGGCGGTTCGGTGAAGTGCTGATCGGCTTTGACGTCGTGGACGTTGATGCTCTCGCCTTGCTTTAGTTGCGGCAGGCGGCGGTTTTCTTCGTCCTCTTCATCGTCGCGGCCTTCCTGATAGAGCTTCAGAAAGCCGTCGAAGAGAATGACTTGGCCGGTGGCGCGCAATTCCACTTTGCCGGTCGGCTCGGTGAAATCGATGCTAGTGCGCTCGATCGAGGCGGATTCCATCTGGCTCGCGACGGCGCGCTTCCAAACGAGGTCATAGAGCTTGGCCTGGTCGCCATCGAGATGCAGCTGTTGCGGCGTGTTGGTCGGATCGGTCGGCCGGATCGCTTCGTGCGCTTCCTGGGCGTTCTTGATCTTGGAGACGTATTTGCGCGGCTCGGACGGCACGTAGTCCTTGCCGAATTGCGCGCCGATAGCGGTGCGCAGTTCGCGCATCGCGCCTTCGTCCATCGAGACGCCGTCGGTCCGCATATAGGTGATGTGGCCGGCTTCGTAGAGACGTTGCGCGGTTTGCATGGTGCGCGAGGCGTTGAAGCCGAGCTTGCGCGCGGCTTCTTGTTGCAGTGTCGAGGTCGTGAACGGCGGCGGCGGGTTGCGCTTCGTCGGCTTGGCTTCGACGGCGCTGACCTTGAAGCCGCCCTTCTTCACCGCGTCGCGCGCGGCGTAGGCCATCTGCTCGTTCGGAATGTCGAGGCGCTTCAGCTTCTTGCCATCGAAGGCGGAGAGGCGCGCCGGGAAGATGTCGCCGCGCGTCGTCGCGAGTTGCGCATCGACGGACCAATATTCCTGCGGCTTGAAGCGTTCGATCTCGACTTCGCGGTCAACGATGATGCGCAGCGCCACCGATTGCACGCGGCCGGCCGAGCGCGAGCCCGGAAGCTTGCGCCACAGCACCGGCGAAAGGCCAAAGCCAACGAGGTAATCGAGCGCGCGGCGGGCCAGATAAGCGTCGACCAGCTCCATATCGATATCGCGCGGCGCGGCCATCGCGGCTTGCACGGCGGGCTTAGTGATGGCGTTGAAGGTGACGCGCTTAACCGTCTTGCCCTTCAGCGCCTTTTTCAGGTTCAGCGCTTCCAGCACGTGCCAGGAAATCGCTTCGCCTTCGCGATCAGGGTCGGTGGCGAGGATCAGGTGGTCGGCGGTTTTCATCGCGTCGGCGATGGCTTTGACGTGCTTGGAGGACTTGGCGTCGATTTCCCAATCCATGGCGAAATCTTCGTCCGGCTTCACCGAACCGTCCTTGGGGGGCAGGTCGCGGATATGGCCGTAGGAGGCCAGGACTTTATAGTCCGGACCCAAATACTTGTTTATTGTCTTGGCCTTAGCCGGGGACTCGACGACGACGACGTTCATGTTTTGCGGGATGCTTTCGGTAATTCGGCTGGGCCGAAGCGGCCGGAAACTGGGGGGCGACCCCCGGCGTGTCAACGCGCCGTGGCCGCAGCTAGGCCCCGCTTATGTCGGAAGGGCCCTAATTTTTCCTGTGTTTAGAGCCGGTTAATGACAAACACATTTCTGTTGGCGGCGCAACTTGGGGATGTTAGGTGCAATTATAAATTGCATGGCTTTTGGCGGGGCTCATGGACGAACCAGCGAATGACGACGATCGCGAGGTCACGCGTAGCGAGGTGGCTGAATATCTCCACGACATGTCCGGGCAACTGGCCGAGATGGCCCGGCGTTTCGGTTTGACCGCAGCGGCTGAGGCGCTGTCGCGGGCGCAGCGGGCGGTGGAAGCGGAGTTCTAGTCCTCGCTGAAAGCGTGATGCGCACGCGCGGCGTAGCCGCCGGGCAGCGAGGCGGCGTGGCCTTCCATCTCAAGTTCCGTCAGCGCGGCCGCGACGGCGCCCATCGGCGCTTCGGTGAGCCGCGCCAGATCGTTGACGTGGATCGGCGTCGGCGAGAGCAGAGCCGCGATCTTCTTGGGCAGGCCAGGCGGCGGCGCGTTGTCTTCGCCAGCGTCGAATAACGGGCCGGCCGAGAGCGGTCGTAACGGCGGGGCAGAATCCCCGAGCGCGGCAATTACGTCTTCCGCGCTTTCGATCAGTGTCGCGCCTTGCTTGATCAGCGCGTTCGATCCGCGTGCACGCGGGTCGAGCGGCGAGCCGGGCACGGCCATCACGTCGCGGCCCTGATCGGCGGCCGCGCGCGCGGTAATGAGCGAACCCGAGCGCAACGCGGCTTCGATGATGACGACAGCGCGCGAGAGGCCTGAGATGATCGAGTTGCGGCGCGGAAAATCGCGCGCGCGTGCGATCGTGCCGAGCGGCGCTTCGCTGACGACGGCGCCGCGTGCGCAAATGGCGTCGTGCAGTTTCAGATTTTGCGGCGGGTACGGGTGATCGAGCCCGCCCGCGAGCACAGCGATGGTGCCGCCGGCGAGTGCGCCTTTGTGGGCGCTGGCGTCGAGCCCGCGCGCGAGGCCGGAGACGACGACGAAGCCCGCTTCGCCAAGATCAGCCGCGAGCCGCTCGGCGAACAGAAGCGCGCCGCCCGAAGCTTCGCGTGAGCCGACGATGGCGATGGCTGGGCGCTGCATCAGCTTGGTATCGCCGCGCACGGCCAGCAGAGGCGGCGGTGCGTCGAGTTGCGCCAGCAGCGTTGGATAATCGGGCTCGCTGGAAGCGATCAGGCGGGCGCCGAGGGCTTCGACACCGTCAATCTCCGCTTCGATGCGATCGGCCGCTGGCGGCGTGACGTTGGAGAGACGTGGCAATGCTTCGAGAGCAGCGCTTGGCGTGCGGAAGCGGGCGATGAGGCGGTGAAACGTGAGCGGGCCAATCCGCGGCGTACGCGCGAGCCGCGCCCAGGCGATCCGCTCGGGTCGCGAGAGCGTGCGGCTCATGCTTCCGGCGATGGCTCTGGCGCGACAGGCGCCGGTGCGGGTGCTGACGGCGCTGGCGCTTCGGCGCTTTCTTTTTTGGCGCCGATCTTCGGCTCTGTGCCGTCGCGCAGGCGCGCGATGTTGGCGGCGTGACGCCAAAAAATGAGCGCCGCAAGCAAGACCGTGAACGCAATCTCGGACCAGCTGAATTGCGCGACGAGGGCTGCGAGGGGCGCCACGGCGGCGGCGGCGAGTGCGGCGAGCGACGAGTAGCGGAAGATGGTGGCGATCGCGAGCCAGGTGATGCCGGCGATGAAGCCGATCGGCCAAATGCCGGCGAACAGCACGCCGAAGAAGGTCGCAACACCTTTGCCGCCCTTGAAGCCGAGCCACACTGGAAAGCAATGGCCGATGAAGGCGGCTGCGCCCGCGATCAGGCCCATTTGCAATTGAGTCTCTTCGGCCAAGCCGATGAGTGAGGCGATCCAGCGCGCGAGCAAAAGTGCGATGCCGGCTTTGCCGGCGTCAAGCAGCAGGGTCGCCAGCGCCAGATCCTTGCGGCCCGTGCGCAGTACGTTGGTTGCGCCAATATTGCCGGAGCCGACTTCGCGGATGTCGCCCAGGCCCGCGGCGCGCACGAGCACGAGGCCAAACGGGATCGAGCCGAGGAGATAGCCGCCGGCCGCGGCGAGAATGAAATACAAAATCAACACCGGGCGCTCTCTAGCAGGCGCGTTCGCGTCTGTGGAGAGGCGACTTTCGCGGCGGACCGCGTAAGCTGGCGCTTGGGGAGGATGCGGCGATGCGGATAACGCGGCGGGAGTTGGCTTTGGGTGCGGGTGCTGTGGCTTTGGCCGGGTGCGCGCGGACGGGAGAACCTTACATGCCGTCGCCGCGTGATCGGCAGTTTCCGGCGAACTTTATCTGGGGCGCGGCAAGCTCGGCGTTTCAGACCGAAGGCTCGCTCGATGCGGATGGGCGCGGGCCGAGCATCTGGGACGTGTTTCCGCGCGACCGTATCCATGACGGCACCGATGCAAGCGTGGCGGCGGATTCGTATCGCCGTTACGGCGACGATGTGGCGTTGCTCGCCGATGCTGGCTTGAAAGCGTACCGCTTCTCGATTTCGTGGTCGCGTATCGTGCCGGATGGATCGGGCGCCGTGAACGAGGCGGGTCTCGATTATTATGCGCGGTTGGTCGATGCGCTGCTGGCGCGCGGCGTTGCGCCCTACGCGACGCTGTTTCACTGGGATCTGCCGCAGGCGCTGCAGGAGCGCGGCGGTTGGAGCAATCGCGAAACGGCGGAGCGGTTCGCGGCCTATGCCGATATCGTGGCGCAGCGGCTGGGCGATCGGCTGAAGCATTTCGTGGTGTTGAACGAAGCGGCGGTGCACGCCGCACTCGGGCACGTCACCGGCACACATGCGCCGGGGCTGACGGACGCCGGCGTGCTTGGCCCGGTGATCCATCATCAGAATTTGGCGCAAGGCTTGGCGATCCAAGCGCTGCGCGCGGCGCAGAGCGATCTCACTGTCGGCACGACGATGGCGCTGATGCCGTCGCGTGCTGAGGGCGGGGTGCTCTCATGGTTCAATGAGCAGGCCGCGAACGGGTTTGACGAAGTGTGGAACGGCGCCTTTCTCGATCCGCTGTTTCGAGGGACATATCCCAGCGTCCCGCAAGGCATGGTCGAAAGCGTGCTGCGCGATGGCGATATGGAGACGATCCGTCAGCCGGTCGATTTTCTCGGCGTGAATTATTACGCGCCGTCCTACATGCGCTTCAATCTGTTCGCGCCGAGCTTCATAGAGCCGGCGACGCCGCCGCGCGGCACCGAGCGCGACGCGTTCGACCGTCACGTCGATCCTTCCGGCCTTTATGAGACTTTGCTGCGCGTGCGCGATCAGTATGGCAATCCGCCTGTCATCATCACCGAGAACGGTTGCTCCGATCCGTTCAGTGACGGGCCGGCCGTGATCGAGGATCAGTTCCGCATCGACTATCTGCGCCAGCATCTGGAAGCCGTCAAAAGCGCGATGGAGGGCGGCTGTGACATTGGCGGCTACTTCCATTGGACGCTGGTCGATAATTGGGAATGGGCCGAGGGCTATCGCTCCAAGTTCGGCCTGGTCGCGCACGATCGCGAAACAGGCGTGCGGACGCCGAAGGCGAGCTATCGGTGGTTCAGCGAATTGGCGCGGAGCGGGGCGCTGTTGCCTTAGGGGGTGGCGTTCGCTGTACGCGCCATACCAAACCTGACGCTGATCAGCGGCGCCGCCAGCACGCCGACTATCGCCGCCGTTGCGTAGCGCAGATAGCGCAAGCCTTGCCCGACGAGCGTCTCGTCGCTGGCGATCGCTGCGAAGGCGACGTCGAGCGCCAGCAATGTCGCCGCCACAAGCGCGACGGCGATCACGATACGTGCGGCTTTCATCGCAAGCGCGCCGCTTTTTGGGTCCATGGCGTTGGTGCGCTCTTCCCACGGCCAGGCGATGATGACGCCGGTCAGAAAACCGAGCTCCCCGATAAAGGCGCGCGGCATGGTGGCGAACTCCCAATCGCTTAGAGCTGCCGTGACGCCCCAAACGAACGCGCTAAATGCCAGCGCGAGGCTCGTGCGCGCTGGCAAGCTGAGCGCGGCGATCCAGTTCATTGCGCCATCACCATAGCGCAGCGCCGCCAGCGCCAACGCTGCGCCGAGTGTCCAGCCAAGCACGACGTCCTCGACATAGTGGACGCCGAGGTAAGAGCGCGACGCGCCAATGAGAGCGATCAGCGCAATCAGCACAAGCGCGTAGGATTTGCCGAGGCGAACCGCGAGAAAACCGTAAGCCGCCGCAGCCGCCATGGCGTGGCCCGACGGCGTCGAGAACTCCACCGAAAGCATCTGCGCTTCGTGGGCGCTGACCGCCCAATGCTCCACGTGTGTTCCGCTCTCGACGAACGGCCGCGGATTTTGGATCAGCTCTTTGAGCAGATGATTGATGCTCATTGCCAGCAACGCGACGAGGCCGAAGCGCAAAGCCAGTGCTTTGTCGAACGCCATGAAGAGCAGCGAGAAGACGAGGACGTAGCCTTGCACGTCGCCGGCCGACGTCCAAAATTGCATGAACGCTGTGAGAACCGGTTGGCGCGCTTCGGCCAACCACTCCATCCATTCAATGTTGAACGACACGCTTCCCCCGATGAAGCGGTTTTCTGACATCACGCATAGTCGCGCGCAAGTTGTTGTCGGCGAGCGGAGTCTGAATTGGCGCCGAGTGGGGCGCGGTCGCCCCCGGCCTAGAGCCCGCTGCTCGCCGGTGCGTTACGCCGGTAACGGCGCGCGGCTGCACATGTGCGCTCTATGCGTGACGTGACCTGTCTGTGGTCCGTTGATGCAAGGAGCACATGATGTCGGACGTGTTCGCACCCGAAAACGCGGGGATGTTGTGGGCGCTCACCTTTGGGTTCGGCCTCATCATCTTCGCACTCTGGATATTCATTCAGTGGCGTATTTTCGCGAAGGCGGGTTTCCCTGGCCCGCTTGCACTGGTCAATTTGGCCGTCGTGATTCCGGGCATTGGCATTCTTATCGTGTTTGGACTTCAGGTGTGGTTTGCGTTTGCGGAGTGGCCGGCGGTGCGCGCGCGCGGTGTATCCGACAAGGCCTAGACGATGTGAACCCAGCTCGGCCTGCTAGCTCCCTCGACAGTTCACCGGCGCGGCGCGGCCGACTTCCCATTGGGCGGTGTCGCCGCCGCCTCGGAAGCCGTAGCGGCCGTTGGAGTAATAATTGTCACCAGCGTCGGGCAGCACCATGGACGGGCCGCCGACGATGGCGACGCGCGCTTGCGAACCGGTAGCTTCGACCATGAGTTGGGTGCCGTCGCTGCAGCGATAGGCGATCGGGCCGTCGAGCGGGATCGGCGGGGCTGCGCCTCCGGGGCCAGGATCGCCAGGGCCGACAGGCGGCGGCAGCACGGCGCTGGCGCATGACGCCAATGCGAGCATCGCGCCGAGTGCGATTGCAATTCTGGACTTGGTCGCGCGCATCTCGAACTCCTTCACTGAGGAAACACAGTTTTGCCGGCGATGAATGTCCGTTTGACGGCGCCTTGGAGGAGCTTTTCGTCGAACGGGCTGTTGTTGGATTTGGATTTCAGTTTGTCGGAGTCGAGCCGGAACGGCGTGCCGGTGTCGATGAGGATGATGTCGGCCGGCGCGCCCTTGGCGAGGCGGCCCTGCGGTAGTTTCAGCAATTCGGCCGGGCGCAGCGTCATGGCGCGGATGAGCGTGTTGAGCGTGACGTCTTCGTTGTGCGCAAGCGTCAGTGCAGCGGGCAGCAGGGTTTCTAGGCCAACTGCGCCGAACGCGGCTTCTTCGAAGGGCAGGCGCTTTTCCTCCGCTTGCTGCGGATCGTGGCCGGAGACGATGACGTCGATCAGGCCGCTGGCGATGGCTTCAACCAGGGCTTTGCGGTCGTCCTCGCTGCGCAGCGGCGGCGAGAGCTTGGCGAAGGTGCGATAGCCGTCGACGTCCTGCTCGTTGAGAACGAGGTGATGAACATTGACGCTGGCGAAGGCTTTGACGCCGCGATCCTTGGCGCGCTTCAGCGCCGGCAGCGTTTGCGCGGCGGAGAGCATGTCGAGCAGGAGTTTGCCGCCGGTGAGCTCGGCCAACGCCAGATCGCGCTCGGCCATGATGTATTCGGCGGCAGCGGGAATGCCGGGCAGGCCGAGACGCGCGGCGAGGTCGCCTTCATGCATGACGCCGTCTTCAGCGAGATACGGATCTTCCGGCCGGTGCGTGATCAGCGCGTCGAAGGCGCTGGCGTAAGAGAGCGCGCGGCGCAGCACGCGGGATGAGACGATCGGTTTGTCGCCATTGGTGAAGAAGGCCGCGCCCGCTTCGGCCATCAGGCCGATCTCGGTCATCAACTCGCCGTCGAGATGCTTGGTGAGCGCAGCCGCCGGCAAGATGCGCACGCCGCCGGATTTATCGATGCCGCGGCGGAGCACGAAATCGATCAGGCTTTGATCGTCGAGCACCGGCGTCGTGTTCGGCATCATCACCATGGTGGTGACGCCGCCCGCCGCTGCCGCACGACCGGCGGACTTGAACGTCTCCTTATGCTCGGCGCCCGGTTCGCCGATGACGACGCGCATATCGATCAAGCCAGGCGACACGTGCGCGCCGCCCGCATCGATGATCTCGGCGCCGTCGGGCGCGCTGGCGACATTGCCGATGTCGAGGATGGTGTCGGCGAAGAGAATGGCGCCGGTCTCGACCTTGCTCTTGGCGGGGTCGATCAGTTTGGCGTTGGTGATGAGAGTGGGGCGCACACTCATCTCCGTTTCATGGCGACGCTCAGCGTCGTCGAAAATGCGAGCGCGATGATGAAGGGGACCCAGATTGGCAGCGTGCCGAGACCCGGTGTTTCGAGCGCGGCGGCGAGGTGGTCGTCGACCGCCCACCAGAGCAGGAACATCCACATTAGCGGGGCTCCTCATTGGCGCCGGTTTCGGCGAGCGCTTCGAGAACGGCCATGCGCACGGCCACGCCCATGCGCACTTGGGTTTCGATGAGCGATACGTTGGGGTTGTCGGCGACGGAGCTATCGATCTCTACGCCGCGATTCATGGGCCCAGGATGCATGACGAGCGCGCCGGGCTTGGCGAATTTCAGCTTGTCTTCGTCCAAACCATAGAACCAGAAGAACTCGCGCGGGCTGGGGAAGAAGCCGCCTGTCATGCGCTCGCGCTGCACGCGCAGCATCATGACGACGTCAGCGTCCTTCAGGCCGTCCTTCATGGTGTGAAACACTTTCGCGCCCCAACGCTCAGCGCCGGCGGGCATGAGCGTGGGCGGGCCGATTAAGCGCACTTGCGCGCCGAGCAGTGTCAGCAGCGCCACGTTCGAGCGGGCGACGCGGCTGTGCACGATGTCGCCGCAGATGGCGATGGTGAGGCCTTCGATACCGCCCAAGCGATCGCGGATGGTGAAGGCGTCGAGCAAGGCTTGCGTCGGATGCTCGTGCTTGCCGTCGCCGGCATTGATGACGGCGCAGCTGACCTTTTGCGAGAGCAGCTCCACCGCGCCGGACGAGCCGTGACGCACGACCAGCAGGTCGGGGCGCATGGCGTTCAATGTCGTCGCCGTGTCGATCAGCGTTTCGCCTTTCGCCACTGACGAGGAGCGCACGCTCATGTTCACGACATCGGCGCCCATGCGTTTGCCGGCGAGTTCGAACGAGCTTTGCGTTCTTGTGGAATTCTCGAAGAAAAGATTGATCAACGTGCGCCCGCGCAACGTGTCGAGCTTCTTGATCTTCTGCTCGGCCAAAGGCGCGAACGTCTCAGCCCGATCGAGCAGGCTTTCGGCTTCGAAACGATTCAGATCGGATATGGCCAGCAGGTGCTTGTGGCGGAATCGAACAGCGGTTGTGCGGGCTTCGTTTTTCTTCACGCCAGTCGGTCGCTGAGCCATGCCGCTTGTTAAGCCCTGTGTCTGCTTCGCCGCAAGCGCGGCGACAACAAGGCGGGGATAATCGTTTCAACCTTATTGGCGCCGCGGACTCGGTGCTGTACTGCTTTTGTTCCAATCTCGGGACAGGGCGGGTTACAGGACGAAAGACGAGCTGCGGATATGAAATCGCACCTGAAACGTGATGACTCGGGCCCGGCGCTGAAGCCGGTCGGTTTTGCGCTGGCGGCGGTGGTGGCTGGGCTTGGCGTCGCCAAGGCGGAAGCCGCCGAAGCGCGCGCGCACGCGCCGCTGGAACCCGCTGGCCAGACCAATACCTACGTCCTCGATCCGACCAACCATCCAGGCTTCGAGGAGGACGCCGAGATGATCGTCGGTGAAAGCGAACCGGTGGCGCCGTTCGGCGGGCGCTGAACTCGTGATTGGACAATCCCGGGGTGCATGTTTCGATGCCGCGGGAGGTCAACATGAGAAATCTGTTTTTGGCTTCGCTCGCATTCGCCTGCGTGGCCGCGAGCAGCGCCGCAGCTCAGCAGGATAATCGCTTGGCTGACGTGCAAGCGCGGATGGATGCGCCTGCGGATACGACGCTGCCGCCGGTCGAGACTTTGAGCTGTGAGCAAATTCTGGCGGAGATGACGACCGCTGGTCAGTTGATGAACAGTCAGCTCGATCCGAGCTTCGCCGCCAATGCGCAGGCGCTGCAAAACGACGTTCAGGACGCTCGCGCGCCGGCGCGGGGGACCGAGGCGGCTGCGGCGGAGGCTAATCGGCAGCGCATCGGCGCAATCAGCGGCCAGGTGGCGGACTCTACCGCTGGCATCGATCTCCAGCGCATGATGGCGCTGAGCGACCGGTTCGCCGCGGAACGCTGTCCGACGCCGCAATAGCGTTGCTCAAGGCAATGTTAGGCCAATGACGAGCGGCATGGTTACGAATGAGAGGATGGTCGTCGCCGTGATGATGGCGGCTACGAGTTGCGCGTCGCCGCCCATTTCGCGCGCCAGCGTGTAGCCAGCGGCCGCAGTTGGCGTGGCGCCGAGGCCGGCGGCGACGGCGGCGGCCAGTGGCCCAGCGCCGGTGAGCGTCACGGCGGTGAACAGGATCGCGGGCATCAGCAGCAGCTTGAAGGCTGACGCGAACGCCACGCGCACGCCGGAGGCGCGCAGCGCCGTGAAGTCGAGCCCGGCGCCGACGCAAATAAGCGCGATCGGCATGGCGGCGTCGCCGAGCAGATCGAGTGCGCTCGAAAGCGCGCCGAAATCGTGGAAGCCGGCGGCGTTGACAGCGAGGCCCACGGCGCAGGCGAGAATGAGCGGGTTGGCGATGATCTGATCCAGCACGGCGCGCCATGACGCGGCGCGCGTCGCGCCCCAGCGCGCCAGCACCATGACGCAGACGATGTTCATGGTGAGCACGAGCGGGCCAAACGCGATGCCGATGAGATCGAGGCCGGTTTGGCCGTAGAGCGGCAGCGCCGCAGCCAATAGCACAAAGCCGTTCCAGCGCAGCGAACCTTGGAAGACGCTGGTGAAAGCGGGGCCGTCAGCGCGGAAGATGAGACGCGTCGCGAGCGCAAGCAGGATCGCGAAGACAATGCCGCCAAGAATGCCGACGAGAAAGGGCGCCGAGCCTTGCGCGCTGAAGTCCGCGCGGGCGGTCAGCGTGAATAGGAACGCCGGATAGAGAACGAAATAGCCGAAGCGGTTCACCGCGCCGAACGCTTCCGGTGTGGCGATGCGGCCAGCGCGCGCGGCCCAACCGATGGCGATCAGAATGAAAACCGGCGCGAGACCGGCGATGAGGGGGCTCATGTTTTTAGTGGCTTGGTCTGGACCGCCGGCGCCCTCGCCGGCACGGCGTCGCTGCTACCTACAAGCACCGACGCTTGTCCGATCTGCCGTATGCCGGCGAGGGCGCCGGCGGTCCAGACTCGTACATTCACAAGCGCCGCTCCTGCATCGCGTCCAGCGCGCCTTGCAGCATGTAGGCGGCGGCCATTTTGTCGACGACTTCGCCGCGGCGTTTGCGGGTGGCGTCGCCTTCGAGCAGCGTGCGGGTCACGGCTGCGGTGGAGAGGCGCTCGTCCCAGAGCAGCAGCGGCACGTCGCGCTTGGCGATGAGGTTGCGGGCAAAGGCGCGGGCGCTTTGGGCCGAAGGGCCGGACGAGCCGTCCATGTTGAGCGGCAGGCCGATGACAAGGCCGGCGCATTGGCGGCCATCATAGATTTTGAACAAGGCCTCGGCGTCGACGGCGAATTTCACGCGGGAGATGGTCTCGAGCGAGGAGCCGATCATGCGGGTCAGATCGCTAATCGCGATGCCGATCCTTTTTTCGCCCGGATCGACCCCCAGGATCGCGGCGCGCGCCGGCAAAGCGGCGGCGAATTCGGGGAGGTCGAGCATGGGCATGAATGAGTCCCTTCGGCGCGCGCTTGCGCCGGGTCAAGCCGGGGTCTTCAATGGGGCGATGAAACACGCTCTCCTCGCCGCCGCCTTGGCCGCTCTCGCCGCCTGCGCCTCGCCCGCGCCCGATGCGCCCGATCCCGATCTCGCCTTCGCGCTCGGCCACGATCTCAGCTGCAACGCCAGCGAGCAGCGCGCCGCCAATGGCGAGACCTCGACGCTCTACATCTCGCTCTCGGTTCCGGATCGCGGCGGCGCGGGGGAGTTCTGCATCGCGACGGGCTGCGAGGCCGCAACATTCGAGCCGACGCTGACGCGCGCTTTGGGCTGGACCGCTGTGATGCGGACGGACGATCGCACCAATTACAACGCCAATCTGGAGATCTCACGCGATCTTCGGGCGTTTACGTTGGCCGAAGGCGAAGGCGGCGGCGTTTGGACTGGGACTTGTAACGCCGCTGGCTCTTGAAGCTGTAGCCGGGCGCTGCTAGCCCGGCGTCCATGTCAATCGATGAAAAAACTGTCCGCAAGGTGGCCAAGCTCGCGCGCCTGGCGCTGCCGGAAGAGCGCGTCAAGCCGATGGCCGATGAGCTCAACGGCATCATGGCGTGGATCGAGCAGCTGAACGAAGTGGATGTCGAAGGCGTCGAGCCGATGACGAGCGCGGTTGAGGGCATGAGCTTGCCGATGCGCGAGGATGTGGTCACTGCGGGCGACGATCCGGAAAAGGTGCTGAAGAACGCGCCGAAGAGCGAAGATGGATTCTTCGTTGTGCCGAAGGTGGTGGAGTGAGCTTCACCATCGCCACCGAAACGCCGTTGTCGGACGATGTGCGCGCGCTGGTGCAGGCGTTGAACGAGTACACCTACGGCCTGACGCCAGCTGAGTATCGCCATCACATGACGGTTGAGCAGATGGCGGGTGCGGATACGACTTTGTTCGTGGCGCGCGATGAAAGCGGCGCGACGTTGGGTATGGGCGCGCTGAGGCGGCATGGGCCGGTCGGCGAAGTGAAGCGCATGTTCGTGAAGCCGGAGGCGCGCGGGCTGGGCGTTGGCGGCGCGATCCTGGCCGCGATTGAAAATTTGGCGCGCAGTGAAGGCTTGTCGCGCGTCGTGTTGGAGACTGGCTCGAATTTCGATGCCGCTAAGCGCGTATACGAGCGCGGCGGCTTTTCGGCGTGCGAGCCGGTGTTGGACTATCCGCCGAGCGCGTGGACCGCGTTCTATGCGAAAGAGCTGCAATCGTAATGACTGATCTCACGACACTGACCTTGGCTGAAGCGCTCGATGGCATGGAGAAGAAGCAATTCTCCTCGCTGGAAATCACCGACTCGTTCTTGAGCGCGATCGACAAGGCCAATCCACATTTGAACGCTTACGTCGTGGTGACGCCGGAGATCGCGCGGGCGCGGGCGAAAGAGAGCGATGCGCGGCGGGCGGCGGGCAAGGCCGGGGCGCTCGAAGGCGCGCCGTTGGGGATCAAGGATTTGTTTTGCACCGAGGGTGTGCGGACGACGGCCTGCTCGAACATTTTGGGCGAATTCACGCCGACTTATGAGAGCACAGTCAGCGCCAATCTAAAGCGTGATGGCGCTGTGATGCTCGGCAAGCTCAACATGGATGAGTTCGCGATGGGCTCGTCGAACGAGACGAGCGCGTTCGGGCCGGTTGTGTCGCCTTGGCGGCGCGGCAATGAGGACGCGAAGTTGACGCCGGGCGGATCGTCTGGCGGTTCTGCGTCAGCGGTGAGCGCCGATTTGTGCTTGGGCGCAACGGCGACGGATACGGGCGGCTCGATCCGCCAGCCCGCGGCGTTCACAGGCACGGTGGGGATCAAGCCGACGTATGGGCGTTGCTCGCGTTGGGGCATTGTCGCATTCGCGTCGTCGTTGGATCAGGCAGGCCCGATCGCGAAGACGGTCGAGGATGCGGCGATGCTGCTGCAATCCATGGCAGGGCATGACGCGAAGGATTCCACCTCGCTGACCGATGCGTTGCCGGATTTCCGCGCGGCTACCAAGCGCTCGATCAAAGGCATGGTGATCGGCGTGCCGGAGGAATATCGCGTCGAGGGTATGCCGGAAGAGATCGAGGCGCTCTGGCAGCAAGGCATCGAGTGGGTGCAGGCGGCGGGCGCGACGATCAAGAAGATCAGCCTGAAGCACACCAAGTACGCGCTGCCGACTTATTATATCGTCGCGCCGGCGGAGGCTTCGTCAAACCTCGCGCGCTATGACGGGATGCGCTACGGCGCGCGCGTCGCGGGGCGGGATTTGAACGCGACCTATGAGAACACGCGCGCATCCGGCTTTGGCAAGGAAGTTCAGCGGCGCATTCTGATTGGCACGTACGTGCTGAGCGCTGGCTATTACGATGCGTATTATCTGCGTGCGCAAAAGGTGCGCCAGCGCATTGCGCAGGACTTCCGTGATGCGTTCGCGGAGGTGGATGCGATCCTGACACCGGCGACGCCGTCAGCGGCGTTTGCGCTCGGCGAGAAGAGCGGCGACCCGGTGGCGATGTATTTGAACGACATCTTCACGGTGACGGCGAATTTGGCTGGCTTGCCGGCGTTGGCTTTGCCCGCCGCGGTGGACGCGAACGGTTTGCCGCTTGGTCTGCAAGTGATTGGCAAGGCGCTCGATGAAGAGAGCGTGTTCGCCGTGAGCGCGGAGTTGGAACGCGCGGCGGGCTTTAAGTCGAAGGCGACGAAGTGGTGGCTCTAGCGTGAGGCGCCTTTCGCCGGCGCAATTGTTTCCGCCGCGTATCGACGCGCGCATTCGTTACGATGTGAAAACGTCTTCGGCTGAACCACGGCGGCGCGAGCGCGCGAATCTCGCTAAGCTGGCGCCCATGGCCAAACGCAAAGCTTCCGCACCGCGCGCCCAGCGTCGTCCCCGCAAGGAGATCGACCGCAACTACTTCTTCGGCGACGTTTTCATCAAGACGGGTGTTGCGGTTGGCGTGGCGCTCGGGCTGGTTGCGCTTTACACGCCGTTCACCCTGATGGGCGCGATCAATGACGGCATGTACGATTATATCGCCGTGATGAGCACGTTCGGCGTCATCGGCTTGGCCGCGTTCCTGTTCGGCCGGCATTTGCGGCGCGAAGCCACGCACTGGGATTTCGACTAGTATCACGCTCGACGGTCTTGCGTCGCCCTTCGACAGGCTCAGGGTGACGCAGTCAGAGGCGCGTCGCCTGTCGAAGCATGACCAGCGGGCGGTGAAGGACTACTTGACCTGTGGCTTCCGACGGTCGAGTTTCCCGCCATCACGAAGGAGCCGGTCTTGAACGCAGCAGAATGCACGCGCCTGGGCGCTTATCTGAGCAAATTGCTCGGCTCGCCGACTGTGTCGGTGGTGTCGAAGGGCGCTGAAGAAGCCGACGTGCTGGTCGATGGCAAGGCCGTCGCCACTTTGTTGCGCGACGACGAAGAGGGTGAACTCTCCTACGCCATCAGTCTCACCGTGGCGCGCGCCGCGGGGGCCAAGAAGAACGCGCCGATCGACGATGCCGAGCGCGCGCGTCTGCAAGGCGAACTCCGCAAAATCTTGCACGCCGCCGATCTCGATGTGCGCGCGCGGCCTCGGAAGACCGATAGCGCGGAAGTCTACGTGCACGACGAATTCGTCGGCACCGTCTCGGCCGATGAAGACGAAGGCCAGGTGCTGACGATGAGCATCCTGGAGATGGATCTCGAAGGCTAAGAGTAGCGCCAAAAGAAAAACCCCGGCGCGAGGCCGGGGCTAAAGTCATTTCGTTAAATCCAACACAGCGTCCTCACAGAGGAAACGCGCGCCGCGCGTTATAAGACGCCCAACATGGACGCGACCAGCGGGTGGCGGACGATGTCTGCGTCGCCGAGGCGGATGACAGCGATGTTTTCAACGGCCTCCAGCTTATCGGCGACGGTGTGCAGGCCGGAGAGGTCCGGCAGCAAATCGGTTTGCGCCGGGTCGCCGGTGACCACCATGGTCGAGTGCCAACCCAAGCGAGTCAGCAGCATTTTGATCTGGCCGTAGGTGCAGTTCTGCGCCTCGTCGATGACGACGAAGGCGTTGTTGAGGGTCCGCCCGCGCATGAAGCCAACGGGCGCGATCTCGATCAGGCCTTCAGCCATCAGCGCTTTGAGGCGCTTGGCGGAGAGCCGGTCGGTCAGTGCGTCGTAGAGCGGGCGCAGATACGGCGCGAGCTTGTCTTCCATGGCGCCGGGCAGGTAGCCGAGCGATTCCCCCGCTTCGACGGCGGGGCGAGAGAGTACGATGCGTCCGACTTTTCCGGCTTCGAGCGCTTCCACCGCTTTGGCGATGGCGATGTAAGTTTTGCCGGTGCCGGCTGGGCCGAGCGCCAGGGAGAGCGCGTGTGTGTCGATCGCCTCCATCAGCGCCGTTTGGCCTTTCGATTTGGGGCGCACGGTTTTGACGAAGCTCGCATCACGGCCTGCGTCATTCGCCGGCTGGTAGCCGCCATCAAGCACCTGCAGATTTCGCTGCCGTCGATCATCGCGTTGGAATTCCTGCACGTTGAGCACGCCTTGTGCGTGACGACGCTTCGTGGTGGTGCGTTTGGCCATCGAGGAGGTCTCCTTACGCGAACGACCATCGCCCGCACGGCTTCTGCCGGTCGGGTGGTCGAAGAACTGGTCGGGTGAGTCGTTGAAGGGAACGCCGGGCGGCGGTAGGTCGTCTGCGCTGATCTTGCGCCGTTCGCCCACGTGCTCCCCCACAAACGAGCGCTGGCTACCAGCGCCCTGGAGACGGGTGGACCGGAAAATTCCGATCCGATGTTTCAAGGAAGCGCCGAACCGGTTAACGACGCGTTGAAGAAGCGGAACGTCACAAACATTTCGCAGAGGGGAGCTCGTTGCGATGCCGATTTACGCTCTGGCGGACGCCGATCTCGAAGTCGAGGATGAGGACGCCTATTGGGTGGCGCCGTCGGCGGTGCTGGTCGGGCGAATCGTTCTGAAGCGGAATGCGAGCGTGTGGTTCGGCGCTGTGCTGCGGGGCGACAACGAGCCGATCGTGGTGGGCGAGAACTCCAACGTGCAGGACGGTTCGGTGCTGCACACCGACATGGGCGCGCCGCTGACCATCGGCAAAGACGTCACCATCGGCCACCAAGTCATGCTGCACGGCTGCACCATCGCCGACACCGCGCTCATCGGCATCAAAGCGACGGTGCTGAACCACGCCTCGATCCCGAGCTTTTGCCTAGTGGGCGCGCACGCCTTGGTGACGGAGCGCAAGACGTTCGAGGAAGGATCCCTGATCACCGGAGTTCCGGCGCGGGCGGCGCGCAAGCTTGAGGAACAACAAAGACAGGTGATTCAGTTCTCGGCGCACCATTACGTGGAGAATTGGCAGCGCTACAAACGCGACTTGCGGCCAAGCGGACGCACTTAGGCCTTCTCATGGTCAAAAATCCGGGCATAGCCTTACAGCAATGACAGAGACCGAGACCATTCGGCCAAGCGAACCGCCGGCGCCACGGATACCGTGGCTGCCTATCCTGATCGGCGTCGCTGTGCTGGCAGTGCTCGTGGCCGGCTTCATGGCGTGGCGGATGCAGAGCGGACGCGCGGCGGACGACGCCTATGTGGTCGAGCCTTACATGCCGCCGTCGGAACTGATCAGCGCCAGTGAACGGGTGCGCGGGCACGAGGCGCCGGATGCGGGAGCGCCGGTGGCGGTGGAGTTTGGCGCGGGCGTCACTTTGAATGTGACGGGCCGCGTGGCGCGTGGGCTGGGCAATGATTGGTACGCAGTCGGCTGGAACGAGCGCACCGTTTTCGTGCGCGTGCAGGATACCAGCGCCGGCAGCGGCGCGCCCCCTGTGCCGATCGTGCGCGAGCGCGAACCGGAAGAGATCCTGATCGAGGAACTAAAGCCCGATCCGCTCGGCGAAGAGAGCGAGCCGGTGGCGGAATCGCCGTTCGTGCCTTCGGGCCAGCTCAGCATGGGTGATGTGAATTGGGTGCGGCCGCCGAACGCGCGCGATTTTGCCCGCTTCTATCCGAACTCGGCGCTCGACAATGGCCTCTCGGGCAACGTGACGCTCGACTGCATTGTCGGCGGCGGCGGGCGCTTGGCTTGTTCCGTCGCCAATGAAAGCCCGGGTGGATACGGCTTTGGGCGCGCGGCGATCGGCATATCGCGTCAGCTGCGTGTGGACACGCGTTTGCCGGACGGGAGTTCCGCAAACGGGCGCAACCTGATCTTGCCGCTCTCCTTCCGCTCCGGCTGAGTCGCGTCGGGAACGAAGCGGCGCTTCGCCCATTGAGCCCCAGGGACACCTAGGGTTTGATTCAATGAAATTTGCTGCTTTTGCCGTGCCGCTGCTTTTGCTCGCGGCGTGTTCCCCGCCCGCTCAGACCGATGCCGGGCCTCAGCGCGTTGAAATGAGCGCCGATGCGCGCTCGCATATGGACCAGATCAACGCCGCGCGCTTTACGCGGCCGATGTCGCCAACGCTCGTCGAACAAACGCCGGATGCCGTGCCTGTGGCGCCTGCTGCTGGCCCTGCCGGAGAGACGCCGACGCTGGCGACGCCGGGTACGGAGATCGATTTCGACGCGGGCTTGGTGCGCATCCAAGTTCTGCTTGACCGCGCACATTTCTCTCCCGGCGTGATCGATGGCTTTGACGGCGAAAATGTCCGCAAAGCGGTTTCAGCTTATCAGCACGCAAACGAATTGCCTGTGAACGGCTTGGCCGATGAGGCGCTGCTGACGCGGCTCGAACAGGCCGATGCGGCGCCGGCGTTGGTGTCTTATGTGATCAGCGCTGAAGACGTCGCGGGCCCATTCGTGGACGTGCCGCAAGGCTTGGAAGCGATGGCTGCGCTTGAGCGCGTCGGTTACGCGAGCGCCGCCGAAGCGCTGGCCGAAAAATTCCATATGGATGAAGATCTGCTGCGCACGCTGAACCCGGGCGTGGATTTTAGCGCTGCTGGTACTGAGATCGTGGTCGCCAATGCGGGCGGCGATCTCGATGTTGCTGTTGCGTCGATAGAAATCGACACGCGTAATTCGAGCGTGCGCGGGTTCGACGCATCGGGCCAGTTGGTGGCTTATTATCCTGCGACCGTTGGCAGTGCCGAAGCGCCGTCGCCGACAGGCGAGCACACCGTGCGCGCCGTCGCCTTCGACCCCACCTATCGCTACGATCCGGCGCGTCTGCCGACGTTTGGCGAACGCGATCATGGTGCGCTGACGATCGCAGCAGGCCCAAACAATCCGGTGGGCGCTGTGTGGATCGCGTTAAGCGCTGATACGTACGGCATCCACGGCGCGCCACAGCCGCAACTCGTGAGCAAGTCGGCGTCACACGGCTGTGTGCGATTGACGAACTGGGATGCGGTGGAGCTTGCACGCGCTGTGCGCGCTGGCGTCACCGTGACTTTCGGCGAGGACGCTGGCTTGGCGGAAGCAGAGGGCGACGGCCGCGGTTGATCACCAGCGGCGAACGCGCCCCGTGTCGATGTGGATGAAGTTTGACGACTCGTAATAGCCGACGCCGCCTGCGTTCATCGCGAGGGCGGCGTCGCGCAGACGGGGCAAGTCAACACCGCTGACACGGATATCGATCGCGCGGCCCTGCATGTGCAGACTGCGCGTGGCGACACCGCTGGACGCGGCAGCGAGCCCCGCGTTGGACTCGGCTGAGCGATAGCCGGAGATAATCTGAAACGGGCTGCTCGCGTTCACGGCGCCGCGCAGCGTGTGCAATTGATCAAGCAAGCGCGGGTCGATCTCGTGCACTTCGCCAGAGCGATGATCGCGCATCACCTGATTGATCTCCGCAAGCGCTTCCGGAACGTAGGCGCCGTTTTGCCAGTAGGCGCCAGCGTAGCTCTCGCCGGTGTGGGTGTTCACCAAGGAGAGCAGGCGCGCGTCATTAGTAGCGCGCGGCGTTTGTGGCGTTGCGCTGGCCGGGCGCAGAATGGCGACAGCGCCGCCGCCGATTATCGCGCCGTTGAGTAGCGCGCTGCCTGCGATCTTGAGCAAATTCCGTCTATTCATCGCCTCGCCCGATTGTTCCGCCCGGTCTGCAAATCATTGTGCGGTGTGTTGGGGCGAGACTAGGGCGGTCCCACGGCGCTGGCGTAGTGGGAACTTCAGTCAATCGCCGGGTGTTGCGGTAGTATGAAACGCCCCCGCATCACGTTTGGCCCCTTGACGTTAATCGCGATGCTGGTGATCGGCTTTGTGTTTGGGCGCCTGGAGCGCGCAGCGCCGAGCGCGCCGGAAGCGGGCGCGCAGATCATTGGCGCGTCACGCCCGACGCCGCCGCAACAACGCTTGCGTGCGCGGCTTGTGATCCCGGTCGACGGCGTGACGCGCGAGGCGCTGACGGACACGTGGGGCCAGGCGCGCTCAGAAGGCCGCGGCCATCAAGGCATCGACATCATGGCGCCGCAGGGCACGCGCGTGCGCGCGGTTGCAGACGGGCGCATTGTCAAATTCTTCGATAGCGATCGCGGCGGCGTCACCATCTATCAGTTCGATCAAAGCGAGCGCTTCGTTTATTATTACGCGCACTTGAACGCGCGCGCCGCTGGGCTTGCTGAAGGCGATCAGGTGCGGCAAGGGCAGGTGATTGGTTATGTCGGCCGCTCAGGCAATGCGACGACTCCGCATTTGCACTTTGAGGTGCAGCGCCTAACGCCGGCGCGCAATTGGTGGCAAGCCGATGCGCTTAACCCCTATCCGCTGCTGATCAGCGGACAGCCGCCAGCTTAGGTGTTCGCGGGCTCGGCGCGCAGCGGGCCGTTCCAGACTTTGCCGATGCGGACGTCTGTCTCGGGGCCGAGGTTGAACCAGGCGAGGCGATCGCGCGTGGCGTCGATCACAACGAAGCGGTCGCCGCGCTCAAGCGTTTGCGAGAGCGTGTTGCGCAGAACGCCGGCGGAGAATTTTGTGCGGATCAGCCAAAGGCCCGGCGCGAGGTCGCAAACAACGCCCATCGATTCGAGCGCCGCCATGAATGACATCCACGAGCCGGAAATGATCTCGGCGTGAACGAAGAGGTTTGCGCCGTCGATCGCGGCGTCGTTGCTGGCTTGCGGCGTACGCATGCCGCGCAATTCGGTGACGCGGCGGGCTTCGGTCCAGCCGCCGTCAGGTTGGTTGGAAACCATGGTGGAGGGGCGAACGCGGCCTTCCGCCAGGAAGCGCGCCATTTGCTCCAGCGAATAGGGTCCGAAGGCCTGCCCGCGGATCTGCACCCACCAGGTCGAGGCGGTTGCGATCTTGGATGAGACGGCGTCGTTCACTGTATTGCTCCGTTTCGCGACGGTGGGGCACTCGCCTCACTGACGAAAACGGACGGCTGCAATCACCGTGCCGAAGCATTGCTCTGGTTAATCGATGCTTTCCGACGGCGGCGTCTGGATGCCTGACATCTGGAAGTCGATGGCGAAACCGCCCTCGATGATGCGCGCGACACGACCATAGACGTTGCCGACGCGCACCCACATGCCGATCAGCGGCGGCGGACGTTTTGACTTTATGCTGATGCCGGCAAGCGAGAAGTCGACGACCTCGCCCTCGTAAGCCTCGCCGGTCTCGAACTCGAGGCGCACATGCTGGGCGCCGTCGCGCAGGATTGGCCGGGCCGGCTCTTCGATGCCGAGATTGCGGTTAATCAAAATCGTCAGCTGTTCGGCCATTTTCTCGCGCTTGTGGGCGGAGAAATCGAAGATCACCGCGACTTCGCCCTCGCCGCAGGTGCGCGCGACCTTGCCGGACACGCGGCCGATTCCTTCTAGGTAAATAACGACGCGGTCACCGACAGTGGGAAGCTCGGTGGCGACGATGCGGACGTCGCCCGGGGAAATGTCGGCGGTGCGGCAATCGAGTTCGCGGCCGAACGGGTCCAGTAGGCGCCCACTCACTTCCATGGGCACGCGCCGGAAGCGACGGCGTTCGCGCAGGCCGACTTGTGCGGCGGTCAGGCGGCGGGCGGCGGCGGCGAGGTCAACCTTGGGGGCGGTGTTCATGACAGCATAAATGCCCTGTTCACTGTAAACGTTTGCTTAAGGTTTCGGGCGGGTGTGAGATCAATCGGCAAGGTGACGGGGCGTCAGTCTCGACCGAGGCGGCATCGGGCTGATACCTGGACTTGAACGCTGGCCGTCAGAGCCGGCGATGGGAGTGAGACCGTGGCGGACATCGAGAGCGGCAGCCGGTTTGATTACGTCATCGTTGGCGCAGGCAGCGCCGGATGCGTGTTGGCGAGCCGGCTGACCGAAGACCCCAACATCACCGTCGCGCTCCTGGAAGCGGGCGGCAAGAATGAGTCGTTGCTGGTGAAGATGCCGGCGGGCGTCGGCAATCTGATCGCCACCAAGGGCGCCACCAATTGGGGCTTCGAGACCGTCCCGCAGCAATTCCTCGATGGCCGTAGATTGTATCAGCCGCGCGGCCGCGGCTGGGGCGGATCGTCGGCGATTAACGGCATGATCTACATTCGCGGCCACGCGCGCGATTACGATCAGTGGCGCCAGACGGGCTTGACCGGTTGGGGCTATGCCGACGTGCTGCCCTATTTCAAACGCGCGCAGCACCACGAAGACGGCGAGGATGCGTGGAACGCCGAGGGTGGGCCGCTTTGGGTGTCACGCGGGCCACCCGGCGACCCGATCTACAAAGCGTTCATCCAAGCCGGCAAGCAAGCCGGCTTCCCGGTCACGCGCGACTTTAACGGCTATCAGCAGGAAGGCGTCGGGCCATATCATCTCACCATTCGCGACGGTGAACGCTGGAGCGCGTCGGCGGCCTATCTGCGGCCGATATTGGCGAGCCGGCCGAACCTGCGTGTGATCTCGAACGCGCATGCGGGTCGCGTCGTCATTGAGAACAACAAGGCCGTTGGCGTCGAGTATTCGGCTGGTCCCGGCAAGCCGGTGCAGACGGTGCGCGCGGCGCGCGAAGTCCTAGTGTGCGGCGGCGCGTTTCAATCGCCGCAGCTGCTCATGTTGTCGGGTATCGGCCCGGCGGATGAGATCGCGAAGCACGGCATCAAGGTTGTCGCTGATCTGCCGGAGGTCGGGCGCAATCTGCAGGATCACCTCGATGTCTGCCTCATCACCGACATGACCAAACCGATTTCGATGTATTCGAAAACGAAGGGTCTGAAGCAGCCGATGATTGGCTTGCAGTACTTGCTCTCGAAACAGGGCCCCGGCCGGACCAATCACTTGCACGCCGGCGCCTTCCTGAAGACGCGCGGCGAACTCGATCGGCCGGATATTCAGCTGCACGTTGTGAACGCGCAAATGCGCGATCACGCCCGGATCAAGGCTGATCGCGACGCCTTCACCATTCACGCGTGCCAGCTGCGGCCCGAGAGCCGTGGGACGGTTACGTTGGCGTCGGCGAACCCATTCGATCCGCCAGCGATCGATCCGCGCTATCTGGCCGAAGAAAACGATCGCCGCACCATGCGAGACTCGGTTCGAGTGATGCGCGATATCGTCTCGCAAAAGGCGCTCGATCTCTATCGCGGGCCGGAATTCGCACCGGGTGCGCACATCCGCACCGACGCCGAGATCGACGCTTGGGTGCGTCAGAATGCGGAGACGATCTATCACCCTGTCGGCACCGTGCGCATGGGCGCCGATGCTAAGGCGCCGGTGGACGATCAGTTGCGCGTGCGTGGCGTCGAGGGCTTGCGCGTCATCGACGCGAGCGTGATGCCGACCCTGATCGGCGGCAACACCAATGCGCCGACGATCATGATCGCTGAGAAGCTCTCCGATATCCTGCGCGGCAAACCGCTGCTGCCGCCGCAAGATGCGCGCATTGCCGAGGACGAAATGGCGGGGGCGGTTTGAGATTTCGGATCCGCCTCGATCACGCGGCGGCCATTCTGGGGGCCGGCGTCGGCCTGTTCGGCTTAGCGCTTCAATACGCGCTCATGTACGTTGATTTAACGGGCGACGGCGCCTCGCCGCTTTGGGTGACGTGGCGCTACTTCGCCTACTTCACCATCCTCACCAACACCTTCGTCACGGTCGTGATGGCGCGGGCGGCGGTGCTGCCCAAAAGCCATGTGGGATTGAACGCGCCCCGTATCGAGCTGATGGCGGTGACGTCGATCCTGTTCGTCTGCATCGTTTATAACGTATTGCTGGCGTCGCGCTGGGATCCGCGAGGCTGGCAGAAGGTCGCTGACCTTATCTTGCACGACATCACGCCTGCACTGTTTGCGCTGTTTTGGTTGCTGCGCCAGCGGACGCCGTTGCGGTGGCGCTTTGCGATTTTCGCGGCGCTGTGGCCGCTGGCGTATGCTGTGTACGGGTTCACACGCGGGGCGTTCGACGGCTTCTATCCGTACTTCTTCATGGACCCGACAGCGTTATCGCTGCCGCGTATCGGGGTGAACCTTCTGCTGCTGATGGCGTTTTTTGTGTTTGGAGCGGCGGCTCTGGTGCTCGCCAATCGCATCGTCATTCGCCGGCGGCGCTAGTCGTTGACCACCACAAGCCGCATGCCCTTGGGCGCCTTGGCGGCGGGCGGGTGCAGTGAACCCAAACGCAACAATTGGATCGTCGCGCCATCGAGGAAGGGTTCGCCGCCGAGCGGCTGGAAGAGGCCGAGGAGGCGGTTGCCGAGCGCGTGATCGACCTTGAGCGGGGTCAGTAGGATTTCCGCGCCCAGCACTTTGCCGCAATTGGTTTCAGCTTTGACGCGGATGATGCCTGGCTCGTTCGCTGCGGTGCAGGCGTCGATCAGGGCATTCACCAAAACCAGATCGGGTCCGAGAAAGAAGCGCGCGAAGTCGTGCTCTTTGAAGTCGCGTCCGAAAAGGGCGACAAGATCTTTGCCGAAGGTGCGGATCGGCATGCGCCCATCCTTGGCGCGTTCGATCACGAACAGGCGCTCAAGCACCTGATCGGCGCCGCCCTTCTTAGGCGCCGCCGCCGCGCCAGCGAGGGCGCGTCCGTAAGCGAGCAGGGCTCGTGTATCGGGATGAAAGGTCTCTTCTCCCAGCATTAATGCTTAAGCGCCTTCGCGGGTTCTCGTTTGCGCACGGTGTCACGCAAGCCTCGGGCCCAAGCGCCGCCAGGGAATAACGTGTTTCGGCGGGGCGATTTCGTGCGCTGGGCGTTGTTTGGCCCTCGCCTTGCAGCATGGCGGGCGAGATTCAGGAGAAACGGCAAATGACCGTTCCAGTCCGGTACATTCTGGCCGCGATCGCTTTTGGCGTCGCAGCCCTAGGTCTTTTCCTATTGCCGACCGACGCGGCGGCCGATTGCATCGGCTGTCAGCGTCCGCAGCCGCCTTCCTGCCACAGCGGCTGCAACACGCCGCCGCCGCCGCCAGCGTGCTGCGAGCGCCCGTCCGTTGTGGTGCCGCCGCCGCACGTGCCGCCGCCCAACATCGTCATCGTCAATGCCGGCGCCCGCGCTGCGGCCAGCGCCAGCGCGACGGCGATCGCCATCGCCAATGTGCGCACTGGCGACACCATCATCCGCTCGAACACCATCGTCGAAGCCGGCGCCTCCGCCGCCGCGACGTCGTCGGCCTTCTCGATCACCGAAGGCTCGGTCGAGATGGAGAGTGTCACCCGCGAACGCGATCTGCTGGTGCAAGCCATCTGCATCGACTCTAGCGGCAACCCGCATCCGGCGTCGCAGACGTTCGGCGGCCGTGCGGTGGCGCAGAGCCATCGCGGCGAACTCTATCGCTGCATGGCGGGCACCCGGATGCGCTACACGATGGACGGCCGCTCTTACGATTGCGAGCCGGGCCAAGCGCTTTGGTATGAGAACGCCACGGTCGAGTGCCGTGCGCAGGTCGCGCGCCGCCAGTGCAACGAACGCTCGCTGCTGCGCCGCTTCGGCGCCGGCGACAAGCTTATCCGCATCCGTGACACCGAGACCCGCGAAACCATCCGCGAGACGCAAGTTCAAGGAACGATGCTCATGGACGGCGGCGTCGGCCAAGGCGTGTACTAAACGCTTCAGCTCTCCCCACTCAAGTTCATCTCAAGGCCAATCCCCTCGGCCTGCCCCCGCGAAAGCGGGGGTTTTTCTTTGTGGTGAGGCAGGTTGCCGCGCGGTTGCGCGCCTGCGGCGATCCGCTTATCTCGGGTTCATGACCTCACTGGATGTTCGAATCGCCCGCCCTGACCAACTCGTTTCTGGCGATAAGGGGCAATGGGAAATCATCTGTGGCCTGGAAGTGCACGCGCAGGTGAGTTCGCAAGCCAAATTGTTCTCGGGCGCGAGCGCGGCCTATGGCGGCGAGCCGAACGCGCATGTCTCACTGGTGGACGCGGCGATGCCGGGCATGTTGCCGGTGATCAACAAATTCTGCGTCGAGCAGGCGATCCGCACCGGGCTTGGGCTGAACGCCGAGATTCATCGCTGGAGCCGGTTCGACCGGAAGAACTATTTCTACCCTGACCTGCCGCAAGGCTATCAGATCAGCCAATACAAAGAGCCGATCGTCGGCGAGGGCGAGATCGAGGTCGAGCCGGACGGCGAAGAGCCGATCACGATCCGCATCGAACGGCTGCACTTGGAGCAGGACGCCGGCAAGTCGATTCACGATCTGTCGCCGAACGAGACCTATGTCGATCTCAATCGCGCCGGTGTGGCGTTGATGGAAATCGTGTCGCGGCCGGATATTCGGTCAGCGAAAGAAGCGGCTGCTTACTTCAACAAGCTCCGCGCTATTCTGCGTGCGCTCGGCACCTGCGACGGCAACATGGAGGAAGGCTCCATGCGCGCCGACGTGAACGTCTCGGTGCGCCGCGCCGGCACCAAGGACTGGGGCACGCGCTGCGAGATCAAGAACGTCAACTCGACGCGCTTCATGATGCAAGCGATCGAATACGAGTCGCGCCGGCAGATAGAAATCCTGGAAAGCGGTGGTTCGATCGATCAAGAAACGCGCCTCTTCGATCCCGATAAGGGCGAGACGCGGACGATGCGCTCGAAGGAAGATGCGCACGATTATCGTTACTTCCCCGATCCCGATCTGTTGCCGCTGGTTCTGGAAGAAGCCTGGATCGCCGAGATCAAAGCATCACTGCCGGAGTTGCCCGACGCCAAGAAGAAGCGTTTCGTGAAAGACTATGGATTGACTGCGTACGACGCCGGCGTGCTGGCGGGCGATAGCGATGCAGCGGCGTATTTCGAGACTGTCGCCAAAGGACGCGATGGCAAGGCCGCGGCGAACTGGGTGACGCAGGAGCTGTTCGGCGCGCTGAATAAGAAGGGCGTCGAACTGAGCGCTTCGCCGGTGAAGGCCGAGCAGTTGGGCGCTCTGCTCGATCTGATCAAGGACGGCACCATCAATGGCAAGATCGCCAAGGACGTGTTCGCCAAGATGATCGAAACCGGCGAAGCGCCGGGCGCGATCGTTGAGCGCGAAGGGCTGAAGCAGGTCACCGACACGGGCGCGATCGAAAAGACCATCGATGAGCTGATGGCCGCCAATCCCGACAAGGTCGATGACGTGAAGAAGAACCCGAAGGCGTTCGGCTGGTGGGTCGGTCAAGCCATGAAGGCCACCGGCGGCAAGGCAAACCCGGCGGTCGTGAATGAGATCCTGAAGCGTAAACTTGGCGTGTAAGTTCGCAACACTAGCGGCTTAAGGTGATGGAACGCCTCTTCTCCTACGGCACGCTGCAGCTGGAAAACGTGCAGCGCGAGACGTTTGGGCGCTTGCTTGAAGGCGCGCCGGATGCGCTGGTCGGCTTTCGGCGCGATATGGTCGAGATCACCGATCCAGACGTGCTGGCCAAGAGCGGCGAGCGCTTTCATCCGATTGTTTGGCGCTCTGGCGATGAGGCCGACCGCGTCGAGGGCACGGTGTTTCTCGTCACGTCCGATGAGCTATCGGCCGCCGACGCTTACGAGGTGGCGGACTATGAGCGCGTCGAAGCGCCTTTGGCGTCAGGCTTGCGCGCTTGGGTCTATGTCGCGCGGCGTTAGCCGATTGCCAGTTCGGCGATGGCGCCGTCAACAACAGTGAAACGATGGGTGAGGCGAATCGGGCTGCCGGGAAATGTGCCCGACACCAGCGCGCGCACAATCACCGAGCCGCCTTCCTCCGACGCTTCTTCGGGCGTGGCGACGTCGGCGTATTTACTTTGCGTATCTTCGATCCAAGCGCGGACGGCGGCGCGTCCGCGATGATCGTTGTGCTCGTCATGCACCCGCGCGTTCTCGGCGAAGGGCGCGACCATGCCCTCAATGTCGTGCCGCGCCTTCGCGTCGAAATATGCGGCGATTGGAGTGGGCAACAAAAACGTCATAGCAGTCCCTCGTGCTTACGTTCAGCACGTGGTGAAGCGCTTTCGTTACGGCAAGACCTCGCGCTTAACCGCTCTTGCAGCCAGCGGCGTATAGCGGGCGACGTGGCCGGCCGCGCCAATGACGGCCGGGCCTTCGACCTCGGCGCGCAGATGGGCTTCGTAAGAGCCGGCTTGCATCGAGGCGATGCGGTCGCCGCCAGGCATGAAGACCTGCATCATCACGGCGAACCAGATGTAGAGCATCATCAGCGCGTCCCCTCAGAAAATCGCGGCGTCGTCTTCATCGACCCAGCCAAGGGTCATGAGCGGGCGCGCCACGGCTTCTACCGTCGCGATCTGCGCTTCGACTGCGTGGCTTGAGAAGCTGGCGATGCTTGTGGGGGTAAACGCGGACGCGAGCGCCCAGAACCAAACGAGTGCGTACATCAGAGCTTCTCCCTCAACCCGGGTGAAGCCTCGTTCAGTTTGGTTTCACGGACGTTAACGAGACGCGTTGCGTCCCGGAGAGCGGGGAGTCTCTCCGGGACGCTAGTGGACACGTCGTTCAGCCAGGGTGGGTTATTGGCTGGCGATGATGCCCAAGATCACGCCGGTGGCGATGCCAACGAGCAGAAGCTCGCCGCGATCGTCACGGACATAGTGGTAGCCGCGCGGCGGCGGACGGCGGACACCGTAACGATGGTAGTCGTTCACGACGACATAGCGGTCGCGGTAGTAGCGCGGCAGACGTTCGCCACGGCGCCAGCCACGATAATCGTAGCGGACATGGTCGCGATAGGCGGCCGGCGGCGGGCCATAATTCCAGCGGCCTTGGTAATGATAGCCGTTATAGCGGCGGTCATCCCAACGGTCGTGGCGCGCTTCGCGACGGTCGCCGCGGTAGTCGCGTCGGTCATCACGGCGGTCGTCGCGATAGTCGCGGCGGTCGTCACGGCGATCATCTCGATAGTCACGCCGGTCGTCCCGGCGATCATCACGATCGCCGTGTCGCTCACCGCGGTATTGAGCAGCGGCTTCCGTGGGCAGGGCCAACGGGGCAGCAAAGGTAGCAGCGGCAAGCGCCGCCATAGCAAGGCGTTTCATAAGAGGTCTCCTTCCTGCTTCCCTTGAACGGCTCCGTCCAAAAGAAGGTCCCTCAATCGCCTGCGAGTGTGTCGGGGCGTGACTGAACTGTGTCTGAATGAATGGGGAACTGCTGCACAGATGTGTGGCAGAGTTTGTCAAACACCGGCCGCGCAATATTTATCCGTAGCTGGCGGCGCGGATCGGCCCGAAAGTCACGCGGGCGTGAGGTCTCGGCCCCTTTTTTGTGTCACGCTGCGGCAGCTGGCGGTGCGGGGCGCGCGGCCCCATCTTGGTGCGGACGAGGGCTGATATGACCAAACCGATTGATCTGTATTTCTGGCCGACGCCGAATGGCTGGAAGATTTCCATCGCGCTCGAAGAGATGGGGCTGCTTTACGAATTGAAGGCGGTGAACATCGGCAAGGGCGAACAGTTCGCACCGAGCTTTCTGGCGATCTCGCCGAATAATCGCATGCCGGCGATCGTCGATCCCGATGGTCCGGACGGGGCGCCGATCTCGGTGTTCGAGTCGGGCGCCATCCTGCAATATCTCGGACGCAAGAGCGGGCAATTCTATCCGGCCGATGAACGCGCGCGGATCAAGGTCGATGAGTGGTTGATCTGGCAGGTCGCAAATTTGGGGCCGATGGCTGGGCAAGCGAGCCACTTTATCAACTACGCGCCGAAGATCGTCGATGACGCCGCGCTGATTGAGTATGGCCGCGCGCGCTACGTGAACGAATTGAACCGGCTGTGCGGCGTGGCTGAGCGCCAGCTTGGCGAGAGCGAGTATCTCGCCGGCGACTATTCGATCGCTGACATCGCGTCATGGCCGTGGCTGCGCATCGCGCATAAACTCGGACAAAGCTTCGATGATTTCCCAAAACTTAAAGCCTGGGTCGATCGCATTTACGAGCGCCCAGCCGTGCAACGCGCACTGAAGGCGGGCGATGAGCTAAGACAAAAGCAAGACTTGAGTAAGGATCAAGTGCGCGACATGGCTAAGAACTTGTTTGGCCAGACCTCTGCTTCGGTGAATGCCGCGAAATCAAATCAAAGCTAGCGGCGCTTAAGCTTATCGCAAGTTATGCACGATATTGCTCCACTCCGACGGCGCGAAAAATGCACGTCAATGGGGTGGAACGGATATGGCTAAAGCCAGACGTTCCCAAGTGGTACAAGGGAGCGGCCGTTATGGCTTTTACAGATTCTGAAATTGCCGAAGCGCACGAAGCGGTTCGTCAGCAAAGTGACAGCGACAATCTCTACAAGCTCGGTCTCATTTATTCGACCGGCCAAGAGATCGACCTCGTGCAAGCGCACATGTGGTTCAACCTGGCCGCCGCGCGCGGTTCGGAGTCGGCCAAAGAGTGCCGCCGCGAACTCGCCGACATGATGACGCGCGACCTGGTCGCCGAAGCCCAACGCCGCGCGCGCGAGTGGCTTTCGGTTAAGCACCACTAAACGCTGGGCGCCGCGCGAGCGGCGCAGGCTTGCGGCGATGGTCAGCCCATTTCCTCAAGGACGATCTGTGCGTTGGCGCAGATACCCGCGCTGGCGGCGCGGCGGGTGGCTTGCGCCGCTCGGTCTTTTGTTGCTGCTTATGACGGTGATCGAGAAGGTCGACATCGCGAGTGCTTGGCGCGCGTTGGCGCTGACGCAAACGGAAATGACTGCGATGGCGGCCGCTGCCGGCGCAGTCATGCTATTTGGCGCGCTCTTCCCCACAGGGCTCGCGACCTTCGTCTGGCACACATTTGCGAACGTGATGGCTGGGCGCCGCAGGCGCCCGGTTGCGATGCCGCGCGTTGTCGATGGCGATACGCTGGACGACGCGGCCACTGGCATTCGCTATCGCCTCGCCAACATCGATGCGCCTGAAACCGGCGACAACGCCAAGTGCTTCCGTGAGAGCGAGCGCGGCGAAGAAGCCGCCGCCACCGCCGCATATCTTGTCAGCAAAGCGCAAGCCGTAACGGTGCGCTGGACATTTCGTGTCGACCGCTATGGTCGTCGGGTTGCTTTTGTGGAGGTCGACGGCGCAGACCTCGGCGAACTTCTGATGGCGCGCGGTTTAGCGCGCCCTTGGCGGGGCAAGCGCGTTCGGTGGTGCGGTCGGAAGGGTGGCCTCGCGGCGATTGCGCGCGCAGGTCGCGCGCCGCATGCCTGTGCGACCTGCAGGGCTTGGACTTAGTCCGCGCGATACGCCTGCACCGTCGCCTCCGAGATTGGCGTCAGCTCATCCAGGGCGGCGCGGGCAGATCACGATAGGATCTGCGGAGTGCTTCCGACCACGCGGTGCGGACCTGTTGGAAATATTCGTCGTCGTCGCCAATGCGATGCTGAACTTCGATGCGCTGGGTGTCGCGGCGATAAACAAGCAAGTCCGCCGGCAGGCCTACGGAAAAGTTTGAGCGCAAGGTGGAGTCCATCGAGATGAGCGCCAGCTTCACAGCGCCTTCCAACGGTGTGTCGTAGCGGGCGACGCGATCGAGGATCGGCTTGCCGTACTTGGTTTCGCCGATCTGGAAGAACGGCGTGTCCGGAGTCGCTTCGATGAAATTGCCGGCGGCATAGATGTGGAACATGCGCATGCGATCGCCTTCGATCTGCCCCGCGAGGATGATCGAGGCGTCGAACATGAAGCTCTGCATGTTGTAGGATGGCGCGATCGACTGATAGACGCGCTTCACCGCCGCGCCGACGAGTTCAGCGGCTTCATACATCGATTTGACGGTCAGAAGGGTGTTGATCGGTTCGTTGGGGTCGAGGCCCACGGCGTCGATCACGCGCGCCGTCACCGCTTGCGTGACAGCGAGATTGCCCGCGCTCATCATCCCGATCACGCGATCTCCGGGCGCGACGACGCTCAATTTGCCGAAGCTCGCAATATTGTCCGGCCCCGCATTGGTGCGGGTGTCAGCAAGGAGGACAAGGCCATCCTGCAGGCAAAGGCCTACGCAATATGTCATCGAACTGGTCTGCCCTCCGGATCAGCGCATGTACAGATTCGAAATCTGATCGCCTAGTTCCCTCGTCCGATCGATGTAGGTTGTCAGCGTTTCGTGCAGACCTGTCTCGAAAATGTCCGATATGCGCCCGAACCGAAGTTCCGCCGCGATGGCGCCGGCCAGCCTGTGAGCCTCGCCGCGCTTACCACCGTGGATTTCAGCGAGTTGGTCCAGACAATAGATGATGTGGTCGTAACAGGCGCGTAATGATCGCGGCATCTCGGTCCGCAGGATCATCAGCTCGGCGACGTTCCAGGGCCGGACTTCCTCGCGATAGACCCATTGATACGCGCGCACGGCCGATACGGCGCGCAATACGCTGGTCCATTGATAATAGTCGAGCATGCCGCCGACGCCGGAAGACTCGCGTGGCAACAGCAAGTGGTATTTCACGTCGAGAATGCGTGCTGTGTTGTCAGCGCGCTCCAGGAATGTGCCGAGGCGAACGAACCAATAATTCTCGTTGCGCAGCATAGTGGTTTCGTAGGCGCCGGAGAAGCGGGTCGAGAGCGTGCGCACCCAATCGAGCGTCTCGGCCAGCAGCGCCGGCGAGAAATTGTCGTCGGTGAGCGCACGCGACTCGATCCAGCCCTGGTTGACCGCCTCCCACATGTCGCGCGTCAACGCCGTGCGAATGGCGCGTGCATTGATGCGCGCGTTCTCCAAGCAGTTGATGATCGAGGATGGATTGACGCCGCCGCTGGAGAGGAAGCGGGCCGCGAGATCCGGCGTGATCTCGTCGTAGGTCTCGTCATAGAGTTCATCGACGCCAGCTGCCGCTAGCGCCGATCGCCATTCCTCCGCCTCGCTCGACACGCCGGCCATCGATTGCGCCGCTTCGATCAAGCGCGCGAGATTGTCCATGCGCTCCATGTTTCGGGCGAGCCAGAACAAAGCATCGGCGGCGCGCGAAAGCATCAGCGGTCACCGCCATTGCGGCGGAGCACCCAAGTGTCCTTGGTGCCGCCGCCTTGGCTGGAGTTCACGACCAGCGAGCCTTCTTGCAGCGCCACACGCGTCAATCCGCCCGGCACGATGCGTACGCCATTGGCGCCGGAGAGCACGAACGGGCGCAGATCGACATGGCGGCCCGCCGCCGTATCGCCAGCGAAAGTCGGGCAGGTGGAGAGCGCAAGCGTGGGCTGAGCGACGTAAGCTGACGGGTTTAAGCGCAGTTTTTTGGCGAAGGCGTCGCGGGTTTTCTTCGTTGCGTGCGGACCCACAAGCATGCCGTAGCCGCCGGAGCCGCGCGTTTCCTTGACCACCAATTCCTCCAAATGATCGAGGACATAGGCGAGCGCGCCTTCGTTGGCGCAATCCCAGGTCGGTACGTTTTTGAGGATCGGTTCTTCGCCGAGATAGAAGCGGATCATCTCGGGCACTTGCATGTAGACGGCTTTGTCGTCCGCCAGGCCAGCGCCTGGCGCGTTGGCGAGCGCGACGTTGCCTTCGCGGTACGCCTCCATCAGTCCCGGCGCGCCGAGCGCGGAGTCTGGGCGAAAGACCAGCGGATCGAGGAAGTCGTCATCGATGCGGCGGTAAATGACATGGACGCGCTTCAGCCCGTCCGTGGTGCGCATATAGACCTTCTTGTCGCGGACGATGATGTCGACGCCTTCGACCAGTTCGACACCCATCTCGTCGGCGAGGAACGAGTGTTCGTAATAGGCGCTGTTGAATTGGCCCGGCGTCAGGACGACGACGCAAGGCTCTTCGCCGATCGGCGTTGTCAGTGACCGCAGCATGGCCAGGAGATCCTGCGGGTAACGCGCGACGGGCGCGACGCCGACGCGTGCGAACAATTCCGGGAAGAGCCGCATCATCACGGCGCGGTTTTCCAGCATGTAGGAAACGCCCGACGGCGTGCGGCAATTATCTTCCAGGACGTAGAAGTCGTTGGCGCCTGTGCGCACCAGATCGATGCCGGCGATGTGGGTGTAGATGCCGCTCGGCACGGCTACGCCCTGCATTTGCGGGCAATAGGCGGGGTGCGTGTCGATGTATTCGTCGGTAAGCTTGCCGGCCTTGACGATCTCGCGCTCGCCATAGGCATCGGCCAGGAAGCGGTTCAGCGCGGTGACGCGCTGAACCAAGCCGCGCTCCAGAAATGCCCATTCGTCGGCGTCGAGAACACGCGGGATGATGTCGAACGGGATCAGCCGTTCGGTGTCGCCGCCTTCGGTGTAGACGGCGAAGGTGATGCCGACGCGCCGGAAGAGGCGCTCGGCCTCCTCGCGCTTGGTCTCCAGGACGGCAGGTGGCGTTTCTGCGAGCCACGCGGCGATGGCGGTATAAGCGGCGCGGACCTCGCCATCGGCGCCGTACATCTCATCGAAGAACTCACGCATCGGGGCGATGATGCGCGGTTTTTGGGCGGCGGCGCCAGTGGTTTTGCGTCTGAAGGCGGCGCCTTAGCCTAAGTTCCGCGCGTTGGCGGGCCAGGCGCCGCTTTTCCGGGCGCCTAGGGCGCCGTCAGTTCCGGCTGTCGCCGTTCAGGTCATAGAAGAAGCTGAATTGCACCGGCAGCGCGTCGCGGACGTATTGCTGCATGAACAAGTTCACCTGGCTGATCGGCGAGCGCGGCACGTAGACGACATCGTAGCGCTGCAACACCTGCGCGTCCGGGAAGCCGGCGCGCATGGCGCGCGATGAGAGATCGACCTCAGACACACGCGTTTCGCCGTGAGCGCGTGAGAGCACCAGGACATCGCCACGGCGCGCCGAGGGCAGAAAGCCGCCGGCGAGCGCGACCGCCTGGAAGGCGTCGATATTGGCGGGCATTTCGTAGATTCCAGGGCGCGCCACCTCGCCGCCGACGAACACCTGCCGGGAGCCGTACGTTCTTGGCATGACGCTGAGTTCGGGGTGTCGAAGCTGGGTCGAATAGGCGACCACCAGCGCGTCGCGCAATTCGTCGGCGCTCAAATCGGCGGCGCGCACGGCGCCGATCAACGGCAAGACGATGCGGCCGTCGGGGCCGACGGTGACATTGCGATTTAGTTCCGGCGCCGAAAAGACAATCAGTTCGATCTCGTCGCCCGGGAAGAAACGATATTCCGGCTCCGCATCGGAATAGGTGAGCGCGGCCGGCGTTTCTTGGCTCTCGGCGGTGGATGCAAAGCTCCCGAGGCCCAAGGCCGTCACGGCTGCAAGTATCGCGATCGCGCTGCGCATCTTCAAACTCCAACGACTTGTTAGCGCACCGCCCGTTAACGGTGCGTGCGCTGGCGAGGACAGTCTGCCCGCCGCTGGTGAATGATCATTTACCAAATTCAGGCAGGTTTGTTCCGCTCACGAATGCGGCGGGGCAAGGAGCGGCGATGAATACGAGCACCGGATCGGCGAAGCCGAGAATCGGCTGGACCGACGTTTCGCGCGTCAGCGTCGCTGATCTCGTCGCCATGCTGTGGGCGGAGCGGGCGCTCGTGCTTGGCGTCGGCGCGGCCATCTGCGCGCTGGGTTTGATCGCTGCGATTGCTGCTCCACGCGCCTACACCGCGCGTACTGAACTCTTGGTGCGGATGGGCGAGGAGTATGTGTACCAGCCGACTGCCGCGGGCGGCGCAGGCGCGGGCGCGACGCCGGATATGCAGGCGGTCGTGAACGCGGAAATGCGAATGATCGGCTCGGGTGCGGTGGTGCGCCGGGCGATCGACACCGTTGGTCTGGCGACGCTTTATCCCGACATCGCGCGCGCGCCGGAATCCGATGCCCGCAAACTCGCGGCGGCGGAGCGCGCGTTCGCACAACACCTCACCGTCGAGACCGCGCCGCAAACGCCTTCGATCGGTCTCTCTTTTGAGCACCGCAATCCGGAGGTTGCCGCCCAGGCGCTGAATGCGCTGGTGGATGGCTATCTTGAGCATCGCCGTGAGGTGCTGGTCGGCGGCGAGTTCGAGGCGCTGACAGCGGAAACCACCGACGCAAGCACGCGCGCGGCGACAGCGAGCGTAGCGTTGTCCGCGTTTCTCACCGAGCATCAGATCGGCGATTTTGAAAGCGAATTGGCGGCGTTGGCGGCGCGGGCTGGCGATATCGAAACGCAATTGCTGGACGCGCAGGCGCGCCGGCGCGAGGCGGAGGCGCGGGGTGGCGCTTTGCGGGCGCGTTACGAGGCCGAGCCGGAGCAAATTGAACTCTATTCGGAAAGTGACGCACGGCGCGAACTGGTCGATGCGCAGATGGAGCGCGAGCGTTTGCTGTCGCGCTATCAGGATGATGCGATGCCGGTGCGTGAGGTCGATCGCCGGATTTCTCAGCTGCAACAATTCCTGGCCGGCGGCGATCCGCCAAGCGTGACGCGCCGCGGCCCAAACCCGGTGCGCCAGGATATTGCTAGCCAGCTTTTTGCGGTGGAAGCCGAAGCGCGCGCGCAACGCGGGCGTGAAACGGCGTTGACCCAGCAACGCGATGAGGTGCGCGCACGGTTGCGCGTCATGCAGGTGCTTGAACCACGTTTCCGCGCCCTCCTGCGCGAACGCAGCATCGTCGAAACAAACGCCAGCGCGATTGCGACGCGCGCCGAGGAGGCGCGCACGCGCAGCCAAATGCTTGGCCGCGCCACCGACAATATCAGCCCGCTCGAACGCGCCGCTGTGCCGACGCAAGGCAAGAGCCTGCGCTGGCCGATCATGATTGTGACGCTGCTGATCGCGTTCATCGTCGCGGTGGCGGCTGGCTTGTCGCGCGGCGTGTTGCGGCGCTCGTTCCCGACGCCGTCAAGCGCTGCGCGCGCGCTGAACACGCCGGTCTTGGCCGTGATGCCTCGCCCGGCGCACCAAAAAACACCGAAGCCCGCGAAGGCGGCAAACCCCATAAAGGGCAAACCTGCGCTTGTGGTCGTGGAGGGCGGCGCATGAGCAAACCTACGTTTTCGGTTGAAGGCATTCTCGACGCGCTGGCGATGCAGCCCGGGCGTGGCGAGGGCCGTGCGATCATGTTTGTCTCCGGGCGGCGCGGGACCGGTGTGACGACGCTGGCGCATGCGGTGACGCAAGCGGCGGGTGCCCGCGCGATCTACGCGATTGATCTCGATCTCAAGCGCAACGCGCTGGCGCGGACGCTGGCGGGTACGACGCGGCTGGGCCCACGCCAGGATGGCCGCATTGCGGGGCAGACATTTTACAGCGTGCGCGGCGCACACGGCGTGCTGATGCAAGAGACCAAGCCTGCGTTTTCCTATCACCAAGTCGCCGGAACGCGTGTGTTTGCCGGCGTGTTCGATGCGAAAGCATTGCCGCAAGGCGGTCGTGTCGTGGTGTCTTCAGCGCCGCACTATTGGGACGCGGTACGATTGAGCGGCGCGATGGCGGTGGTGGATGCGCCGTCGCTGGATCGTAGTCAGATCGCGCTGCGCGTTGCGCGCAACATGGATGGCGTGGTGCTGGTGGTTGGTGGTGAGCCGGGCGACGCGCCGGCGGCGACGGCGGCGAAAGATGCGCTGACGGCGGCGGGCGCCAATGTGATGGGGCTCGTCTATGCTGGCGCGAGCGCGCCTGTGATGGCGATTGACCGGCTGTTGCGTCAGGCCGGCTGACGCGCCAGCGCTTCGCCGTAGAAGCGCTGCTCGATAAACCAGAACACTTTGCCGGCGCCGCGTGCGGCGCGGTCGAGCAACATGAGCGCGCGCGGTGTCGAGCCGGCAATCACGATCGCGCTGGCAGCGGCGTAGGTCACGGCCTGCGCTGCACCGATCGCCATGTGCCGGACGAGCGCGGCGTATTTACGTGAGGTCCAGGCGAGTTCGCACGGGCCTTGGCCATACGCGAAGGCGCGTTTCAGTCCGTGCGCGAAGCGGGTGCGCTCGGCGTCAAGATGTTCGATCACCCAAGCGTCGGCGGCCCACGCAAACGACGCGCCCGCTTCGGCCCAGGCGGCGAACAGCTTGTCGTCTTCGCCGCCTGTTTGATTGGCGCGCGTGTCGAACGGCGCTTCTTCTTCGAACATCAGGCGCGGTTGCAGCGAGTTGCCAATGCCGTAGGCGCGCGGGCTCGGGCCGCTTTCAGCTGGGCCGGGGCGTGAGTAGAGCGTCTCGTAGAAGCTCATGTGATCATCGTCGGACGCGGCGCGCGCACGGACGGGGCCAAACACGCCCTGCGCGCCGGTTTGCTGGCGCACCGCTAACAGCGACGCCAGCCAATGCGGCGGCGCCTCTTCGTCATCGTCAAGCCAGGCGATGAGGTTACCGGTCGCGAGCTTCACCGCGACATTGCGCGCTTGCGCCACGCCCGGCTTCGGCTCGTGCGCCCAACGGAAAGGGATCGAGGTTTCTTCGGCAAATTGTTTGAACACGCCGAGCGCTGAGCCCTCTGGTGAATTGTCAACCGCAACGATTTCAAACCGCTCGACGCCGCGCTGTCCTGCAACGCTGCGCGCGGCGCGCAGGAAGGACGTTGGCCGGCGGAAAGTGGGGATGATGACCGAGACGATCATGCGAGCCTCCGTTCGAGAGCGGCAGTGACAGGCAGCACGATGAAACCCAGTGTCCGCGCGCGCTTTAACAGCGCATCGAGATCGTCGCCGCGCGTGCCCCATGGTGAGGGCGCGTCGGCAATGTCGTGCGTGAACGCAATCAGCCAGCCTTTGCGCTTGGCGGCGCGCTTCAGGGCGCCGTTCACGCGCGCGCGCCAGGCTTCACCGAACAGCGCGTGCGCGCGTAGCTGGGCGAGATCGACGCGGCCAACATTGATGCCGGGCAGAACGCCGCGTGCGCTGTAGAAGCGCGGCGGCAGGCTTTTTTTCAGAGCCAGCGTGGTTTCACCATACGGATAAGCCAAGCTGCGCGCAGGTTCGCATGAGCCCATTTCGTTGAGCGTGTCGCGGTTCCTGGCGAGGCTGCGTAGCGACTCGAAGGGCGGGCGGCGCGCGCAATCGCCGTGTTCGAAGGTGTGACAACCGATCTCGTGGCCGGCTTCCAGCAGGCGCGCGATGTCGGGGGCGCTGAAATTGCGGCCACACGGGCCGTCGGTGTCCGCCATGCCGGCGGCGGCGTAGAATGTGCCGCGCGCGCCTTGAGCTTCAAGGAGCGCTGCTCCCGCCTGCCCCGCGCTGGCGGGGAAGTCGTCGAAGCAGATCGAAAGCAGCGGTTCGTCGAATTTGAGCACGGCTGGTCGCGCGGCGCGCCATTGCGTGGCGCGACGGCGGGCTTTGCTCAGCGCGTCACGCGGCGGGCTGTAGGCAAAGACGTTCATGCCAGGTGCTCGGCGTAGTGCGCGGCGCGGTAGAGTTTGAGCGCAGCGCGGCGCAGCGGCATTGGCGTGCCGCCAAACGGATCGCGGGCGAGCCATGCGCTTGCTTGGCGCAGCTGTGAACGGAGCGGCGTAAGTTGTAGCGCGCGCGCGGCGCGATGGGCGGCAAAGCGTTTGGCGGCGCGCGGATGCTTGGCGGCGAGGCGCGCGAAGTTTGACCCCGCTTCGGCGCTTTTGCGCAGCAAAGTTGCCGCGTTGTCGAGCCCGGCGTGGGTGGCGGGATTGTCGAGATGGAGGATTTCGGTGTCGCGCGCGGCGGTGAGCGCCCAGTCGGTGTCTTCGAAGCCCCAGCCTGTGAAGGTGTCGTCGAACGGGTGCGCGTCGAGGAAGGCGCGGCGGACGAGCAGGTTCGCGGAGGCCGTTGATTGTGCCGGCGCAAGTTCGCGTTCTTCCACGCTGCGGCAGTCGGAGGCGGCGAAGAGGTTGTGATGAAGCGCGGTGGCGCGCGTGCGCTGTGCATGGCGCAAGGAAAGGCCGCCAAAGGCGACATCCGGCTGTTGACAGCGTGTAACCGAGAGCCAGTGGAGCAGGAAGGTTGGACGATCCGGCAGCATGTCGGCGTCGAGGAAGAGCACATAACGGCCGCGCGCTTCGGCGATCAGCCGGTTCCGTGCGACGGCGCGTCCCACGTTGCGTTCGCGCACGATGATGCGGACGGGCGCGTTCAACATGCTCGCCGCCGTCACGACGCGCGCGAGCAGGTCGATATGGGCGGATCCGTCGTCCAGCAGCACGAACTCGACGCCGGGAGGCGCGCTGGCCAAGCGTGTGAGCATGGCTGAGGGGTCGTCGCGATAGAACGGCGTCAGAACGCTGAGTTGCGGCGATGCCGTCTGAACCCCCAGAGTGATGATGCGCTCACGCGACATGGGACGGCTCCTGCGCGCGTGGCGCAAGTTTAGCGATGAGATGGGCAAGGCGAGCGCGCATGCCGAAGACGTCCAGCGCGACGCACGCAGCAGCGTAAGTCAGTGCACCGACGCCGGCTTTCGCGATGAGGGCGGCGACGCCAGTCATTGAGGGTAGCGCAAGCACCGCGGCGGCCATCAACGCTGTGGCAGTAGCGATGCGTGCGAGTTGGCCGAGTGGCATTGGCAGCGCGAAGAGACGGCGTCCGAAAGCGCCGAGCAAAACGCTGCCGCAGACTGCGCCTGTGGCGCCGGCGATGGCTGCCCCTGCTGCGCCCATTGGCGCGGCGAGCATTAGGGTAAGTGCGGTCTGGACGACCCCCGGTGCGATCATGAGGAGTGCGCGCTGGCCGGTGCGGCGGGTGAGTTGGAACGCCTCCGACAAATAGTAGAGATTGAACCCGGCAACGACGCCGCCGAGTGCGAGCCACGGCATTGCGGCGGCGGCCGTTGCGCTGAGCGCCTCACCCACAAGCAAAGCGGCGAGCGGTTGGCTGACGAGCGCGAGGCCGGCAGCGGCGGGCAGAGCGAGCGCCGCGAGGATTGTGAATGTTTTTGCGGCGACCTCTCGCGCGGCATCCGGGCCGCGATCGTCGAATGCTGTCAGCAGCAGCGGTGCGAAGGCAGCGCCCGCGCCGATGAAGATGAGGTCGAGCGGGCGAGCGAGGCCGAAGGCGGCGGCGTAGGCGCCGAGTTCGGCGACGCCGGCTTGGTGCGCGAGGATGAAGCGCGCGATGGTTTGGACCCCGAGATCGAGCGCCAGCGCCAGCGCCAGCGGCGCGCCGTAGGACGCGTATGTGGTGGCGCGGTTGAGAGACGGCGCGCCGCCTTTGGCGCGGGCGATGAGACGCGGCGCGTCGATCAGCGCAATGATGGCGCCGGCGAGCAGCAGGCCCGCGAAGGGCGCGGCGGCGCCGAGGTCGAAGCGCGTGAGCAGCGCAACGCCAGCCGCGAAGCCAACTGCGAGATAGGCGGTTTCGAGCGCTGCGTAACGGCCGATGTCGAAGGCGGCGCGCTCGCTTTCGCGCGTGATCCGGGTGAGGAAGCGGAAGACGGCGGCGCCGGCGGCGAACGCGGAAAGCGCAGCGACGTCCTCGCGGACGCCGACCAAGGCGAGCAGCGCGCCGGTGGCGACGAGGACGATGGCGCCGAGTGCGAACGCAAGCGCGATCAGGGTGGCGAAGTGGTCGGCGAGGCGCTTTTCGGCGCGGGCGGCGGAGAAGAAGCGGAAGGCCGCCGCTTCAGCCCAGGTGAAGAGCAGCGTGTGCGCCAGCATCGAGGCCGAAAGCGCCAGCGCATAGCGGCCGAATTCCTCGGGGCTCATCAGGCGCGTAAATGCGGCGATCGCGCCAAGCCCGACGAGGGCTTGGGCGATCTGCAATGGCGCGAGGCTGAGGGCGCGCGTCAGTTTCACCGCGTCGCCTTGTCGTCGCCTAGGAGCACCGGCGCGCTGCGCACGAGGATTTGTAAATCGAGCCAGAGCGAGGCGCGTGATACGTATTCAAGATCGAGCTTGAGCCGACGGCGCACCGCAGCCGGCGTTTCAACCGGCCCGCGCGAGCCGTTGATCTGCGCCCAACCGGTGATGCCCGGCTTGACGCGATGACGGTGCGCGTACTCGGCGACGATGTTCTGCAAATCCCGCTCGGCCGCTTTCATGCCGACAGCGTGCGGACGCGGGCCAACCAAGCTCATCTCGCCGCGCAGCACGTTATAGAGCTGCGGCAGTTCGTCGAGGCTGGTGCGGCGCAGCCACGCGCCAAGGCGCGTGACGCGCGGGTCGTTGGCGACAACCTGTTGCAAGGGCGCGTCGGGCGCATGGTGCATGGTGCGAAATTTGAGCACCGTGATGATGCGATTGTTGAAGCCGTGGCGGCGCTGGCGGTAGAGCGCGGGGCCTTTGCTATCGAGCTTGATCGCGGCGGCGATGAGCAGCATGGGCAGCGCGAACGCCACCGCGAGGCCGGCGCCGATGATCACATCCTGCGCGCGTTTGACCATGGCCCTGCGGTGGTTGCGCGGGCGTCCGGAGACGCAGGCGACGGCGTGGCCGGTCAGGCGGTCGACACGCGCGCCCCGCACGTTGAGGGTCTCATAGTCGAGCAGCAGATCGACGCGGTTCGGCGCCACGCGCAGACGCTCGATGATGTGCTTGACGCGGCCTTCGGCCTTTTGCGTGACGGTGATGACGATGCGGTCGACATGCGGAAGGTCTTCCCACGCCAACAACGCGTCGATGTTGCCACCGACCGGCGTGTCGCCGATGCGGTAGGGCGAGCGCGAGAGCCGGTCATCGACGATGGCGAGCACGCGCGCTTCGCCGGTCTTGGCGGCGCGCTTGGCCAGGCGCTCGGCGGCTTCGGTGGCGCCGACGAGCACGATGGTTTCCGCGAACATGCCGGCGCGGTGCGCGGCGCGAATCCAGACGGCGAGTGCGGCGTGAATGCCTGCCAGAATAATCGCCGTGATCGGGATGATGGCGCAGAGCGCCGCGGCGGATCGCGCGTCGGGCGCGAAAAGAGCGCTCGCGCCCAGGGCGAGAATGACGCCCAGCGCCAAGCCGCCAATGCCGCGCTCCGCTTTGATGCGACCAGGGCTGACGCGGTAGACCTCGGTCAGCCAGAGGCCGACCTTTAGAGCACCGGCGGTGAGCAAGAAGCCGAGGGCGGCGCTGATCGAGAGATCGGCGATGCCGAAGCCCGCGCCCCAAAGCGCGGCCAGCTGGGCTGAGACGACGACTGCGAGCCAGTCGATCGCCTGGATCAAACGGATCGGCGCGGTCGGGTCAATGTGGGCGCCGCGTGTGCCGGTCTGCGGAAACGCGAAAGCCGCGCGTGCGTCGTTGGCCGGGGTGACGTCCGGGCCGGCTTCGACGAGGTAGGGCTCTTCGGCGGATGGCGTCCAAAGACGCTCGTCATCGCCGTTTACCAAAAGACCAAAGAGGCCGAACTGGCCGGCGAGAGCCGCCATGGCCTGGGCCTCGTTTTGGATTGTGGAGGAAGGGGCCGCCGGGACCGGCGCCGCCTGCTCCAATTCGGCGCCGACGAGCTGCAATGCAGGCTTCGACATGGAAAATTCGCCCCTCGCACTAAGTTCTTGGAAAGGGCTCGCGCAAAGCCCGCGCCAGTTAACCAGTGCGGTCCCGGGAGAATGCGCCCTTGCGGGGGCTGGCCGTGTAGGGCTAAGCGGGGGCCTGCCGGAGACGTGGCCGAGTGGCTTAAGGCGGCGCCTTGCTAAGGCGTTGTACTCTAACCGGGTACCCAGGGTTCGAATCCCTGCGTCTCCGCCAGGATTGCATGGCCCCGTTAACGACTATCGGCGGGGCTGACGGGCTGGGGCCTTGAGGTTAAGCAGGCTCTAGAGGCCAAGCTCAATGACCAGCAAAATCGAATCCGCGCCGGCGGGCGGCGCTTACGAAACCGACGTCATCATTATTGGCGCGGGGCCGGTGGGTTTATTCGCCGTCTTTGAATTGGGTCTGCTCGACCTGAAGGCGCATCTCGTGGATGTGCTCGATCGGCCCGGCGGTCAGTGCGCCGAGCTTTATCCGGAAAAGCCCATTTACGACATTCCAGCGCTGCCGGTTGTGACAGGTCAGGAGCTGACCGATCGGTTGATGGAGCAGATCGCGCCATTCGCGCCGACCTTTCATTTGGCTCAGATGGCCGAAGAGCTGGAGCGCCTGCCGGATGGTCGCTTCAAGTTGAAGACCGAACTCGGCACGACGATCACGGCGCCAGTGTTGGCGATCGCGGCGGGCGGCGGATCGTTCGTGCCGCGCAAACCTAAGATCGAAGGTCTCGAGCAATTCGAGGGCAAGTCGCTGCACTATGCGGTGCGCAAGATGGAGCGCTTTCGTGATCGCGATCTGGTGATCGCTGGCGGCGGCGATAGCGCGCTCGATTGGGTGCTGAACCTGCAACCGATTGCAAAATCGGTGACGCTGATCCATCGCCGCGACGATTTTCGCGCCGCGCCGCATTCGGTGGCGAAGATGCGCGCGCTGGTGGCGGAAGGCAAAGTGCGCCTGGAGATCGCCGAGTTGAAGAGCCTCGTCGGCGCCGATGGGCAGCTGACGGCGATTGGCTGCTCGACGAAGGAAAAAGGTACGTATGAGATTCCGTGCAACGAAGTGTTGGCGTTCTATGGCTTGACGATGAAGCTCGGGCCGATCGCCAATTTCGGCCTGAACCTCAATGAGAACTTGATCCCGGTCGACACCGAGAAGTTCGAAACCAGCGAGCCGGGGATTTTCGCCATTGGCGACATCAACACCTATCCTGGCAAGTTGAAGCTCATTCTCTGCGGGTTCCACGAAGGCGCGCTGATGGCGCAAGCGGCGTTCAGGATCGCGCGGCCGGGCGAGCGTCTAGTGTTCCTCTACACGACGTCCTCGACGGATCTGCAAAAGAAGCTTGGCGTCTCCGGCTAGTGGTTTGCGATCAGTGACGCGGTCGACCCATGGACCCCCACGCCTAACCTCCTATAAGTGGCGAAAACTTGGGGAACGCCATGAATTTACACTATTTGCTCGCCGCCGCTGTGATCGCTGTCAGCGCGTGCGCCACGTCGGCCACGCCGACTGTAGACAATTCCGTCTTCGCCGGGCCGCCACTATGGGCGGAAGCGTATCTCGCTCATGTGCGCACGCTTTCGTCGGATGAGTTCGAAGGTCGCGCGCCGGGTAGCAATGGTGAGCGGCTCACGGTTGAGTATCTTGAGCGCATGTTCGCCGCTGCCGGGCTTGAGCCGGGCGTGCGCTTGCCGAACGGGCAACGCTCTTGGCGGCAAGAAGCGGAACTGAGCGCTGCGACCCTACTCAACAATCCGGTGCTGACGATCGCGGGGGCCGATGGCGCGCGGCCATACGTGTACGGCCAGGACTTCACGGCGTGGACGCGCCGACTGGAAGAAAACGTCGATATCGCCAACGCAGAGTTGGTGTTCGTCGGCTATGGCATCGTGGCGCCGGAGGCGGGCTGGAACGATTACGAAGGCATCGACATGCGCGGCAGGATCGCCGTCATTCTGGTGAACGATCCTGACTTTGACACCGGCGACGATCGAGGCTTTGGCGGTCGCGCCATGACGTATTACGGGCGCTGGACTTACAAGTTCGAGGAAGCTGGCCGCCAGGGTGCGGCCGGGGCGATCATCGTGCACCAAACTGCGCCGGCTTCGTATCCGTGGGCGGTGATCGGCAGCCGTGTCAGCGGGCCGCGCTTCGACATCGTGCGCGCCGATCGCGGCGCTTCGCGTGCGGGCTTTGAAGGCTGGATGCAGGAAGGCTTGGCGCGCGAGACGTTCACGCGTGCGGGGCTCGATTTCGATCAATTGCGCCAACGCGCGCAAACGCAGGGCTTTCGCCCCGTCCGCCTCGGCTCGCTCACCGGCTCAATCGCGTTGGAGACGTGGCTTGAAACGACGCGGACGTCGAATGTTGTCGGCGTGCTGCCCGGTACGACGCGTCCGCAAGAGACGATCCTCTATTCAGCGCATTGGGATCATTTGGGCCGCTGCTCGCCCATCGATGGCGACGACATTTGCAACGGCGCGCTCGACAACGCGACTGGAACGGCGGGCTTGATCGAGCTGGCGCGCCGGTTCTCTGCTGAGGGACGCCCTGAACGCACCGTCGCGTTCATCGCGCTCACGGCCGAAGAGCAGGGCTTGCTTGGTGCGCTTTACTATCAGCAGAACCCAATCTTCGCCCCGCGCGATACCGTCGCCGCCATCAACATGGATGGCATCAACAGCTTTGGCCGCACCCACGACATCGAAGTGCGTGGCTTCGGCAAGAGCGAGATGGACGATCTCATCACCCGCGCAGCGCAGGCGCAGGGCCGCCGTGTCGAGCCGGATTCAGTGCCGGAGGCGGGCTACTATTATCGCTCCGACCATTTGCACTTCGCGCAGCTCGGCATCCCGGTGCTCTACACCGGACGTGGCATCGACTTGCTCGAAGGCGGGCGTGAACGTGGACGGCAGCTCGCGGCCAACTATGTCGCCAACGATTATCACAAGCCGTCTGACGAGGTGACGGATGCGTGGGATGTGTCCGGCGGCATTCAGGATCTCGAATTGCTCTATGACGTCGGGCGTGGCCTTGCCGATAACGCCAGCTGGCCGCAATGGCGCGCGAACGCTGAATTCCGCGCCGCGCGCGAAGCATCCGGGCGGTGACGATGAAACTCTACGGCAGCTCCAATAGCGGCAATTGCCTGAAGCCGCGTTGGGTGGCGCAGCGTTTGGGGCTGCCGTTCGAGTGGGTGGAGATCGACACGTTCGGCGGCGAAACGCGCACGTCGGAATTTCTAGCGCTCAACCCAGCCGGCCAAGTGCCGGTGGCGGTGCTGAGCGACGGGCGCATGCTGGCGCAATCGAACGCGATCATGCTGCATCTCGCGGAGGGCTCCGATCTCATCCCGCGCGATGCGTACGACCGCGCCAAGATGTTCGAGTGGTTGTTCTGGGAGCAATACAGCCACGAACCGGCGATCGCGGTTCGCATCGCGCGACTGCATTTCATGAAGACGCCCGAAGATCAGCTCGATCCCAGTTTGCTGACGAAAGGCTGCGCAGCGCTGGCGCGATTGGAGCTTCAGCTTACAGCCACGCAATATTTGGTCGGCGAGATGCTGACGCTCGCCGATATCGCGCTCTACGCCTACACCCGCAATGCGCCCAAGGGCGGGTTCGATCTTGGCCCATATCCGTCTGTTAAGGCGTGGGTTTCGCGAATTGCGCGCGAACTACGCGATGCGGATTTTTTGGGCGCCTGAGCGAGGGGAACCGCCGTGCTCTAGCCGCATTGGCTCGCCAGGGGTTAGGCTGCTGCCGCAAGCCACTGAGGGCTCATGGAAATTTACGGCGAGTCCTGGCCTGTTCTCGCGACCACGTTCGGCCTGTTTTTGCTGGTCGGCTTCTTGGCGCAATTGATCGATGGCGCGGTGGGCATGGCCTATGGCGTGATCTCGTCGAGCGTGCTGTTGGCGTTCGGCGTGCCGCCGGCGCAAGTGTCGGCCACCATCCATGCGGCCGAGTGCTTCACCACGGGCGCGTCTGGCGCTTCACATTTGGTTCACCGTAACGTCGATTGGAAATTGTTCTGGCGCTTGGCGCCTGCCGGCGTCGGCGGCGGCGTGATCGGCGCTTACCTGCTGACGGGTTTCGATCCCACGTTCATCAAGGCCGTGGTCGTCGCTTATCTCGGCGTGCTCGGGCTCTTCATGTTGACGCGTGCGATGCGCGGGCCGCGAGAGGAGCCGCCGCATCTGAAATATGTCGTGCCGGTTGGCGTCGTTGGCGGCTTTCTCGATGCGAGCGGCGGTGGCGGCTGGGGGCCGATCGTGACTTCGACTTTGCTCGGCCGCGGGCATCCGCCCCGTTACGTGATCGGCAGCGTCAACTCGGCCGAGTTCGTGGTCACGATTGCGATCTCGCTCACCTTCATCTGGACCTTGTTCACGGGCCGCTTGGAGCTCGAAGGCGGTTTGGCTGCCGGTGGCGCGGCGCTTGGCGGCCTGATCGTTGGTGGCTTGGTGGCCGCGCCTCTGGCGGGATACGTGACCAAGATTGCGCCGGCGCGCCTCCTATTGGCGGCAGCGGCGGTGTTGGTGACGGGGCTATCGATCTGGCAGGGCATCCAGCTTTGGCCCCGGCTGCTCGAATATCCGATCTTCCGGGAGTTTGCCGAGCAGGCGGCGTTGGTTCGTTAACCTTTCGGCGCCAACCGCGCGTTTACGACCCATCTGCGAGGCTAACCGCTTCGCGGAGCGCGATTTGGTCAACACGATATCTTCCAGTCTCGTCTCGGCTCTTTTCGGCGGATCGTCGAGCGGGTCGTCGGTGATCGGCGCGGACACGTTGGTGGCCTACGCGCGCGCGCGCGCCGGCATCGGCGTGGATACCAGCGCCATCACCCAGGACCCGAACGCGCCGGCTGCCCCGGTTTGGACGCCTGGAATATCGCCGAGTGCGGCGTCGTTGGTGCAGCGCGCGCTCGCCAACAAGTCCTTCTTTGACACCGAATCCCAGCTCTATGCCGACTTGGGTGCGACCGGCGACTACAATCGGCTTTTTGCGCTCTATTCCGGCATCTCGACGCTGCACGCCTTAGCGACGAACGCGCAGGATACGACGATCAGCAAAGCCGATCTGGCGCGAACCACCGCGCAATTCACCCGCGGCCTCACCGAACTCGAATCGTTCTTCGCCCAACAACAGTTCGAAGACGTGCGCCTGGCCCAAGGCGACCGCGTCGACTCGGCGCAAACGACCTTGGCGCTGCCGACAAAGTCGGAAGATTATCTCACCGGCCTCATTCACAAAGGCGGGCTCTATGAGAAGGTCGCAGGACTAGCCGATGACGCCAAGTTCACCATCACGGCGACATCCGCCGGCGGGACGGTGCGCACCATCAACATCGATCTGTCTCAGATGGGGCCGGTCACACATTCGCTCGGCGCCGTGATCAGCTTTGTGAATGGCAAGCTGGCCGAAGCCGGCGCGGCGACGCGCCTCGAAGCGGTCGATCAAACGCCGAAAACGAACACTGTCCTCGTCGCGGGTCGCACAGTGACCTCGCGATACACAGGCCCTCGCCAGTATGCGCTGAAGGTCGATGTGCGCAGCAACGAGAAGGTCGCGTTCGAGGCGGTTGGGGCCAATCCGGCGTTTTATGTTGTGGGCTCGACCAGCAACGGCGCTCGGTTGATCAAGCTTGAAGACGTTGGCGGCGTCGCCGGGCAGCCGCAAGTGTTGGATCGCCCGGGCGCAACGACCGATGCGACCGGCGCGTATGTGTCCGATGGTTGGCTCGGGCCGGGCGATCCGTATGGCGCGCCAAACGGCTTGTACGGCGAGCACCGCACCACGGCGATGGTTTCCGCCGGCGCCAATGCGATGGAAGACAAATTGCGCGCCGCTGGCGAGGCGATCCTGAAGCTCGACTTGGGCGATGGGCGCACGATTTCAGTGACCACGGCGTGGCGGAGTGACGATCTCGAGGCCTGGCGCACGCGCACAGGCGAAAGCGACGATCGCGCTATGCTTGACGATGTGGCCGAGCGGCTGACGCAATTGTTGCACGAGCAAGGCGTTGCCGTGGGGGTCGATGTTTGGGAGGACGATGGCGATCTGGGCTTGCGCATCCTGGGCGCGGGCGAAATCAAGGCGTCGGCGCTGACCATCAGTGTCAAGGCGGCGAGCCTGGAAACGGTCGAGCAGCCGGGCATGGTTGGTGGTCTACGCGACGGCGTGTTTGCGCGGCGTTTCGAGGCTGCGGGCGTGGCGGCGACGAGCGATCTTTTTGCTGGCGCACAGACGTTCGTGATCACCACGCCGAGCGGCGCGCAGACGATCATCATCGACGGCGGCGCCGACGGCGTCGATGCGTCCATTCTGACCGAGCGCTTGAACGACAAATTGCGCGAGCGCGGCATCGCTGCGGCAGCTTCGCTGGTTGACGATGGCGGCGCGCTGACATTGCGTTTGGACGCGCTGCATAGCGTCACCGCGATTAGCGCGACGTTGAATGGCGCGTTGTTTGACGGTGAATTGCAGGCGCCGGGCGCCTGGGCAAGCGGCGGCTTGCCGAACGCTGGTGCGGGACAGACCTATGGCGATGCGGTGCGGACATGGAACGCCGCCGCTTCGCCGTTGCTGACACATACGGGCGCGCTCGATATCGAAGTGATGGTGGCGACGCCGACCGGTGAGAAAACCGTCACCGTCTCGATAAGCGCATTGGACCGCGCGAACGATCCCGATTCCTCGCCCGGCCAATGGAGTTCGGCACTGCAAGCGCGATTGGATGCGGCGCTGAATGCGGCGGGCGTTTATGTCGGCGCCGGAAGCGGTGATCTGACCGAATGGTCGACGGCGGAAAGTGCGGGCCATCGCCTACTCTCCGTCAGCGTCAACGGCGCCGCATTGGCTTTGCAAGCCGAGGCGCCGGCGTTTGGTTTGGGCGGCGCGCATGCGGCGGAGCGGAGCTTCACCAGCGCACAGGCCGCGACCGGCGTGAGCGATGATGTTGCAGCGGTGCTCGGCAATCAGAACCTCTCGGTCACCTTCACGACGCCATGGGGCGAGCGCGCGGTGAGTGCTGTGCTTCAGCCGGGCGATGCGCCTACGTTGGAGAGCGCCGCGCTGCGTTTGAACGAGGCGCTGGCGGTGCAAGGCTACGATCTTGGCGTGGTCGCGACGGCGTTGTCCGGCAGCGGCGCGGGTTTGCGTATCGTGACGGGCAGCTCGCATACGGTGCGCGGCGTCGGCGCGATTAGTCTTGGCGGCGCTTCGTATGGCGCGACGCTTGACCCCATCGATGTCGCGAGCAACGCAGACGATCCAATTGGCGCGGCGCGCGTGGCTGAACGCGCGGGGCGCGGGGCGGCGGTGACCGAAACCCTGCCGACGACATCGAGCTTCGCGGCGCCGAGCGCCAACGCTTCGGCCTGGTTTCCGGGGCGGGCGTTCGATGTTGCTGTCGGCGGCGGCGCGAAAGTGGCGACCGCGCGGGCGGTGGCGACAGCGGCGGATGGATCTGTGTTTGTGCTGGCTGATCTTTCGGGCGATTCCGCCACGAGCGCGATCAAGGGCGCACGCGATGTCGCGCTGCTCAAGTACGATAGCGCCGGCAAACTCGCGTTCACGCAAATGCTGGGCGCCAGCCAATCGGGCAGCGGATTCTCGCTCGCTGTCGGCGCGGATGGCAGAGTGGCTGTCGCCGGTTCAGTCGAGGGCGCGTTATCAGGGACTTCCTCCAAGGGCGGCGCGGACTCGTTCGTTACCGTGTTCGCCGCCGACGGAGAAGAGGTGTGGACGGCGCGGCGCGGGTCGACCGCAAACGACGAAGCGCTGGCGATTGCGTTTGCGCCGAATGGAAGCTTGGTGGTGGCCGGGCGCACTGAGGGTTCGATCGGCGGCAATGCAGCACTTGGCGGTTCGGACGGCTACCTGCGCGGCTATTCCGCCAGCGGCGCGGAATTGTTCACGCGTCAGTTCGGTACAGGTTCAACCGACACCGCGAGCGCGCTCATGGTGCGCGACGACGGCAGTGGCGGACTGGAGATTTTCACCGGCGGCGTCGAAGACAATCGCGGCGTGCTGCGGCGCTTCACCTATTCCTCCAGCGCGGGGCTCGCGGCCGGGCCTACGCGCGACATTGGAAATTTTTACGGCGGCGCCATCAACACGATCGCCGTCAACGGCGCTTCGCTCTATGTCGGCGGCGAAGTGGGCGCTGACAGGTTGACGCTGGGCGCACCCGCACGCAGCGCTCTAGCCGGCAAGGATGGCTTTGTCGCGCGCCTCGACGCGGACCTGAGCTCAACCGCGCTCGATCGCGCCAGTTATCTGGGTTCGGCTCAGGACGATGCGGTGAAGAGCATCGCGATCGTGGACGGCGTTGTTTATGCGTCAGGGGTGAATGGCGGCGTTATGGCCGGCGCTGGCACAGCCAATACAAAGAGTGGATTCCTGGCGAGGCTCGATCACGGCGGCGACGTGGATTGGGCGCGCACCTTCACGTCGTCCGGCGGCGTGATGACGCTGGCCGGGCTTGCCGTGGACCAAAACGGCGCCTCGCCGCTCGATGTCCTTGGATTGCCGCGCGGTGTCGTTGGCGCAACGCAATCGGCGCCTCTGGTTGATCGCAGCGCGCTCAGGGTGGGCGATGAATTTCGCATCGGCGTGGAAGGACGGCGTCTGACCACGATACGCATCAGCGCCACTGACACGATGGGCTCGCTTGTCGCGACCATCAATCGCACGATTGGATCGGCGGGCCGGGCGCAGATCGTACGCGAGGACAATGTCGAGCGGATCGAGATCACACCGCGCGACGGCCAAGCCTTACGGATCGACCCTGGCGGCGCGGGCCGCGATGCGCTGGGCGCATTGGGTTTGACGCAAGGCATTATCAGCACCAATGGCGGTGGTCGCGCGGCGTTGAAGACTTTCGGCTTGGGCCTCGTCGCTGCCGATCTGAAGCTTGATAGTAAGGACGCGATCGCGCGCACCAAGGCTGAGCTTTCCGCCGCGATCTCGATCGTGCGGCAAGCCTACGACACGCTGCTCAATCCGAACGCCAAGGAGCTGACGGAGGCGGAGAAAGCGCTGGAAGCGCGACGCGCGGCGGCGGGCCCGGCGCCGGAATACTTGACGGCGCAGCTCGCAAACTACCAAGCAGCGCTGACGCGCCTGGGCGGGTAGCTGGGGGCCCTGCCGAGCCTGAACTCGCTCTGGGCAACGCGCTTTGACTAGCGCTTCTCCGTGTCAGCCTTCGGGCTTCCATCGCCGGGCGACGCGGGCTAGAAGCCCCGGTCTTCGGACCGCCGCGGTAGCTCAGTGGTAGAGCGCACCCTTGGTAAGGGTGAGGTCGTGAGTTCAATCCTCACCCGTGGCACCAGTCGTTGCTTCGCGCAGGGCAGCGAGGACGGGACTTGTCCTCACGGCGGGTTGGAGCCGGGCTTAGGCGCTTCCGGGGGCGCGGGTTGAGCCTGCGTGGGCGCTGCCTCTTCGGTCCCCACCTCTCCGCCGCCGCAGGCTTGGCGGACGATGGCCCACTCGCGGTCGTTGAGTGAAGGCGCAAGGCCGGGGCGAGACCGCGAGCGAGCGGCGGTCGCGCGCTCGCGGCTGGCGGGGTGCGACGATAGCAGGCTCGGGATTTCGCCGGCGTCCTGGTACTGCGCCGCGATGCGCTCAAACAGATTGGCCAACGGGCCGGTGTCGATGCCCGCCGCGTCAAGATAGTCGAGGCCGTACCGGTCAGCTTCCGTTTCGTCGTCACGCGTGTAGCGGAGGCCCGTGAGATTAACAGAGGCGATGGCGATCGCTTGGCCGGCGCCGGCGCCGCCGAAGACGACGTCGAAAAAGATGCCGGCGCCCATCTGACGGACGACGCCCTGCATGACGTGGTTCTGCTCGATATGAGCGATCTCGTGAGCGATGACGCCTGTGAGTTCGTCAGGGTGCTCCGCGAGGGCGATGATCTCGTCGGTGACGATGATGGACTCATCCGGCAACGCAAACGCATTGGGTATGTCGGCGTCCACGATCGTGATCCAAACCGCATCGCGCACGCCAACGTTGGATCTCTCCATGATGCGATAAGCGAGGCCGTTCAGGATGGCGGCGGCCTCGTCGCTGTCATCGCAGAGTTCGGTCATGCTGTTGACCTGTGTCCAGGAGATGTCGGCGATCTGAGCGCGATATTGCGGCGGCATGTAACGTGCGATCGGGTCTGCGGCGTAGGGAATGCCGATCAGGAAAATGCTCGCCAACGCCCAAGCGCAGGCCAGCACGCCGCCGATGACGATTGGCCCTTCCACACCCTGCGCCCGCGCGGTGAACAGGCTGGGCGCCGCCACACGCAGTGCGGCGGCGGCGTTTATGTCCAGATTTAAGCGCTCGCCGGTGTCCGGCTTGCGCTTGAGGCTGATGCGGCCGTTATTGTCGTCGGCGCGGCGGAGGTCAGCGTAGCGCCACACATGCCGCGCCTCACCGACAATGATGGTGAGCGCGTCGCCGCCCAACTCGACCTGGGCGTCGCGAAGCATGGCGGCGCGGCCGTCGGCATAGCGGGCGTGGACCATCAGATAACGCCTACGCCCATGTCGAGGTCGAACGCGTCACCCAGGCTTTCGCCGGCTTTGGGTTCGCCGATCACGTCTTGACCGATCTCGGCGAAACGCGGCGTGCCGACGATTTCAAGCCGGTTTAGGACGTACCGCACCTGCAAGAAGCCAGCGACCGGCGCCAGCAAGAACAGCGAAAAGATCGTGATGATCCAGCCGGCAAGCTGCACGAACAGGAGCGAGAACGTCGTCGCTTTGAGTCGAAAGCGCGCGCCGTCGAGCGTGATGAGCGATGCGACACGGTTCATCGCGGCGGCGCGATAGGGGGCCCAGAAGGAATAGGCCAGTAAAACCGCGCCGACGATCGTCAGTGCGCCAAATGTGATCGAAAAAGCCAAGCCCGGTTCGCCGCCTGCGGCAGGCGCTTCGAACAAACCCTGCTCGACCAGTATCGCGGTGACGAGGCCGGCGATCATCATCGAGACGAATAACGCGATGACGAAACCGAACCAGCCGAGCGCGAAGGGCGCCCATAAGCCCTTCTGCGGCGAGTCGCCATCGTCAACGAATTGAAACGGCTGATCGCCGAAGCGTGTGTTGTTCCACATCAGGCGCGCGCGGTTCATGTGCGCGGCTGGGGTGTACCAACCGAGCGAAAGCTGCTGCAGAACCCACCATCCCCACGAGGCCGCCGCAAAACTCCAGGCAGAGCCCGCGAGGCCCAATCGGATGCCACGCCAGCGCGTGCGCGAAAGCTGGTAGCGACGCATCAAGTAACGCGCCGCCGCGATCAACGGCACCAGGACGACATAGAAGCCGAACGTCAGCCAACCCGCGGTCGAGGGGTCCATCATCAGCGGCGCGATGTAGAGGATAAAGATCGCGGGCAGGAAAAAGCACGGCAGCGCGATCAGAAAGCCGCGGAAGAGTTCCCAACTGGTGCCGGTGTACTCAAGCGGGTCACCCAACACCCAGGCGCGTGACCAGAGCCGACGGCGCATCGAGGTGCGGGCCCAAAAGCGGTAGAGCGTGAGCGTGACAACGGTTAGCGCGGCGTTCTTCAGCGCCAAGCCGAGGACGTTGAAAAACCTGCCAGTGTGCGCGAAAGATTGCGCTGGCGCTTCGAGCGTCATGTCGTCTCCCCGCCCGGCAGACTAGCCGCGCCAGCCGCTTGGGTCGATTCGTCAGATGCAGGCCAAAACGCCACCACCGCCTTCCGCACGGGAGAAGCGCCTAGCCGAGGCGCTCAAGCGCAATATTGCCCGCCGAAAGAGCGCTCAAAAACCGCCGGCGAAGCAAGACTAGCTAGCTTGTGGCGGGCGCCCGGCGCTCGCCTTGCTTACGCCCGGGGCGCACCCCATAACCGGCGCTAAACTCGCCTTTGGGCTCGCGAAAGACGTTTATGGACCGCATTGTCATCACCGGGGGCGCGCCCCTAAACGGTACTATCCCAATCTATGGGGCCAAGAACTCGGCGCTGAAGCTGCAGGCCGCGTCGCTGCTCTCGGCTGAGCCGCTCATGCTCGAAAACATGCCCGATCTGGCTGACACGCGCTTCATGACGCAGCTGCTGCAATCGCTGGGCGTCGAGATTACCTGGATCAAGGAAACGCGCACGCTGCGCATGCATGCAGCGGAAATCCTGTCGACCATCGCGCCCTACGACCAGGTGCGGAAAATGCGCGCATCCTTCAACGTGCTTGGGCCGCTGCTGGCGCGCGCCGGGCACGCGACGGTGTCGCTGCCGGGCGGCTGCGCGATCGGGGCGCGACCGGTCGATCTACACTTGAAGGCGTTCGAAGCGATGGGCGCCGATATTCATATTGAGCAAGGCTATGTCAAAGCGGCGGCGCTGCGCGGTCTTAGGGGCGCGGCGATCGAGTTTCCGTTCGTCTCCGTTGGCGCCACGGAGCACACCATGTTGGCGGCCGTGCTGGCGCAGGGCGAGACCGTGCTGAAGAACGCCGCGTGCGAACCTGAGATCGCCGACCTTGCGGACTGCTTGAACGCCATGGGCGCCAAAGTTGAGGGCGCGGGCACGAGCGAGATTCACATTCAAGGCGTCGCCTCGCTGAAGGGCGCAAAGCACGCCGTGGTCGCCGATCGCATCGAAGCGGGCACCTACGCGATGGCTGCCGCCGCGGCGGGCGGCAACGTGCTGCTCGCTGGCGCGCGGTTCGAGCATCTGGGCGCGATGATCAAGTTTCTGCGCGCCGCCGGCGTGCAGGTGGACGCTGAAGGGCGCGGCCTACGGGTTGTGCGCAAGCGCGGTGAGCGGCTGAAGGCGGTGGATTTCGAAACCGAAGCCTTCCCTGGTTTCCCGACCGACTTGCAGGCGCAAGCGATGGCGCTGATGTGCTTCGCCGACGGCGACTCGCGGATTAAAGAAACCATTTTCGAGAACCGATTCATGCACGCGCCGGAACTCGCGCGGCTTGGCGCCAAGATTGAGGTGCACGGCAACGAAGCGGTGGTGACCGGCGTTGATAAGCTTGCCGGCGCGCCTGTGATGGCGACCGACTTGCGGGCGTCAGTCAGTCTCGTGATCGCGGGGCTTGCCGCAGAGGGTGAAACCATCGTCAACCGCGTCTATCACCTGGATCGCGGATTCGAGGGCTTGGAAGCCAAGCTCGCCGCGTGTGGGGCGCAGATCGCGCGGCAACGAGGAGAAGACTAAGGCTGATGTCGGGCTTGCTGAAACTGATGGCCGAGGACGCAGCCGACCTCGACATCATCGCCGCGGCTGTGCAGGACGCCTTGGTGCGCGTCGGCGATATCAGCGTCGATAAGCGCGCCCGGCGGTTCGCGTTGATGATGAACCGATTTCGCTGGGAAACGGCGGGCGAGACCGGGCCGTTCGAACGCGTCCGCGCCGCACTGGCGTTTGAGAGCGTGCTCAGCGTCAAAAGCCGCAAAATTCGCACGGATGCGCCGGATGCGCTGGCCGCATTGCTGGCGGTCCAATTCGTGCCGGACGAGGAGCCGCCGGGCGGAATCGTGAGTCTGGTTCTTGCTGGCGGCGGAGAGATCGAGATCGCGGTGGAATGCTTGGACGCGACCTTGGTTGATTTCGGCGAGGCGTGGCGCACCCCGCGCCGGCCCGATCACGAACACTTATGAGCGGCGAGCGCAATCGGTTGATCGACGTCACGCTCGACGAAGCGTCGCTGGCGCCTGCGTCGCCGAATGCCGAGCATGAGCGCCGCATTGCGCTGTTCGATTTGAAGGAGTCCAATTCGTTCGCCGTCATCGGTGAAGATCGCGGGCCGTATCTACTTTCCATCGCCCACATTGAGGGCCGGCTGGCGTTCGATGTCACCGCCGAAGATGGCGACCGCGTCGTGCTGCACTACATGGGGATGTCCGCGATTCGAAAGCTGATCAAGGACTACACATTGATCTGCGAAAGCTATCACAACGCTATCCGTTCAGCGTCGCCGAGCCAGATCGAAGCCATCGATATGGGCAGGCGCGGGCTGCACAATGAAGCCGGGGAAATCTTGCAGAGCGCGCTCGAAGAGCGCTTTACCCTCGATCTCGAAACCGCACGGCGGCTGTTCACGCTTGTGTGCGCGCTGCACGTGCGGGCCTAGATGCGATGGCGGACGGGCCGCCCGCTTCGGTGCTGTTCGCGTGCACCCATAATGTAATTCGCTCGCCCATGGCGGCGGGGCTGATGCGGTTGCAATTCGGGCCGTTGGTGCGGGTCGATTGCGTCGGTTTGCGGCCAGGCGAGGAAGTCTCGGCCATGGCCGCTTTCGTCATGGACGAGATTGGCGGCGACATCGCCAAATACGAGCCCAAGGGCTTCGATCATTTCCGCAGCGAGTACTATGAGGACGGGCCGTTTGACCTGGTGGTGAGCCTCAGCCCCGAGGCACACCACACGGTTCTCGATTTGCTCCCCGCCTTGGGCGCTGAGGCTGAATATTGGCCAACCTTTGACCCCTCCTTGGCGGAAGGCTCGCGCGATCAGGTGCTTATGGAGTATCGGGGCGTCCGGGACGGGCTGGAAAAGCGGATCGCCGCACGCTTCGTGCGCCCATCGACGGGATAGGGGCATGCGCCTATAAGGCCCCGCCGCCGACCGATTCAGGAGACCGAATGGCAAAGGAAGAACTGTTGGAATTCGCGGGAACCGTGGTTGAGCTTTTGCCCAACGCGACGTTCCTGGTGAAGCTCGAAAACGATCACGAGATTATCGCCCACACTGCAGGCAAGATGCGCAAGAACCGCATCCGCGTGCTGGCCGGCGATAAAGTGCTGGTTGAAATGACGCCCTATGATCTGACCAAGGGTCGGATCACGTACAGATTCAAATGACAAATGGATCGCTCGACCGCGCTGTCGTCGTCACTGGCGCTTCGACTGGCATCGGTCGCGCCGCGGTGACGAAGTGCGTGCGCGAGGGGTCGCATGTATTCGCGAGCGTGCGTAAGCAAGCCGACGCTGATAGCCTGAAGGCCGAGTTCGGCGAGAGCGTGACGCCGCTCCTGTTTGACGTGGCCGACGAGCCGGCGGTGCGTGCGGGCGCGGCGCAGGTGGCGCAGGCGCTTGGCAACCGGAAGCTGTTCGGGCTGGTGAACAATGCCGGCATCGCCGTGCCGGGGCCGCTGCTGCATCTCGACACCGACGATCTGCGCCGGCAGTTCGAGATCAACCTCTTCGGCGTCCACACCGTTACGCGCGCCTTCGCCGATCCGCTCGGCGCTGACCGCGAACGCGCGGGAGCGCCTGGCCGGATCGTAATGATTTCCTCTGTCGGCGGGCAAAACGGCGCACCGTTCGTCGGGCCCTATGCGTCGTCGAAATTTGCCATTGAAGGCTATTCGCAATCGCTGCGCCGCGAACTGATGCTGTTTGGCATCGACGTGATCGTCATCGGTCCGGGCGCGATCGCGACGCCGATCTGGGACAAAGCTGAACAGAACGATCTCAAGCGCTTCTCGAAAACGCCCTATGCGGCGGCGACCGAGCGTGTGGCTGATTATATGCTGAAGCAAGGCCGCGAAGGTCTGCCGGCGTCGGATGTCGGCGATTTGATCTGGCGCTGCCTCGCGGGCGCTAATCCCAAGACGCGCTACGCCATTCTGCGGCGGCCGTTCATGGACCGCACGCTGCCGCGGCTCATGAATCCGCGCACTGTGGATCGCATCATCGCCAAACGCCTCGGGCTCACAAAGCGCTGATGCGGCTGGTGCTGGCGAGCGCGAGCCCGCGTAGGCTGGCGCTTTTGGCGCAGATCGGCATCACGCCCGACGAAATCCTCGCCGCCAACATCGATGAAACGCCGCTCAAGGGCGAGACGCCGCGCCTGCTCGCGCTCCGGCTCGCGCAAGCGAAAGCTGAAGCGGTGAAGGCGGACGACGCGTTGGTTCTCGCGGCGGACACGGTGGTCGCTGTTGGACGTCGTGTGTTGCCGAAGGCGGAAACGGAGGCGCAGGCGCGCGCGTGCTTGGCGCTGTTATCGGGGCGCTCGCATCGCGTGCTGACCGGCGTAGCGCTGGCCGTAGCTGGCAAGGTGCGTACACGCCTCGCCGAGGCGCGCGTGACGTTTAAGCGGCTCTCGGATGCGGAGATCGAAGCTTATGTCGCCAGCGACGAATGGCGCGGCAAGGCGGGCGGTTACGCCATTCAAGGTTTGGCCGGGCGCTATGTGACCAACATCGTGGGCTCTTATACCGCGATCGTGGGGTTGCCGCTTTATGAGACAGCGAACTTGATCGAGGGCGCGCGATGAGCGAGCCGCTCGAGATGTGGGTTGACGCCGCTATCGGCGAGACGCGCGAAGCGTTGGTGCGTGATGGACGGCCGATCGCGCTGCGCATTGCGCGTGCGAGCGATGAAGGACGCCGCGCGCGTTGGGGCGAGCTTTATTGCGCGCGGGTGCGCGAGATTGATCGGCGGCGGCGCGGCGCGTTTCTGGATTTGGGCTTGCGCGACGATCAAGGCTTTCTGCCGCTGGGCGACGATGGACGCGTGCGCATGCGGCGCGAGCGCGTGGCTTTGCGCGAAGGCCAGGGCGTCGTTGTTTCGGTGACGCGAGAAGCAGCGCGGGGCAAGAACCCCGTTCTGGAGCTGTCCGAAATCGGCCACGACGGCGAGGCGCCGCATCGTATGGCGCAACATGAGGCAGACGAGGCGCTGGTGCTCGCGCGTCCGGCTGACGCGGCGATGCGTGGCAAACTGGATGCAGCGATCGAGGACGCGCTGGCGCGTACGGCGCCTATTCCCGGCGGCGGCGCGCTCACCATTGAACCGACAGCGGCGCTCGTCGCGATCGATGTGGATTCCGGCGCGCGCGCTGGGTCGGGCGACCCGGAACGCTTTGCGCTCGATCTCAACATCGCCGCCGCGCACGAGGCCGCGCGGCAGATCAGGGTGCGCAGTCTGGCGGGCTTGATCGCGATCGATTTTGTCTCGATGCGCGCAAAGAGCCACAACAAGCAGCTGGAAGACGCCGTGCGTGAGGCGTTCGCCGGCGATCCCTGGAGCATCCAGTTCGGCGGCCTGTCGCGGTTTGGCGTGTTCGATATGGCGCGTTCGCAATTGCGCGCGCCGCTGCATGAACAACTCCGTGATCCGGATGGCAGGCTAAGTGTGGAGACCGTGGCGTTGATGGCGCTGCGGGCGATCGAACGCGAGGGCCGCGCGCAGACGGGCCGGCAAATTGTCTGCACGGTGGCGCCGGAGATCAAAGCCTGGCTTGACGCCGCCGAGATCGACTGGCGCGCGCAGCTTTCCAACAGTATCGGCATGCGCTGGACGCTCGACGCAGCGCCCGGCGCGCGTGATCGGATTGACGCGAGGGCGTTATGAGCGAACCGAAATGCGCGATTTGCGGCAAACCGCAGGATTTGAAGCTGCGGCCCTTCTGCTCAAAGCGCTGCGCTGACGTCGATTTGAACCGCTGGTTCTCGGGCGGGTATGCTATTCCCGCTGTCGAAGAAGACGACGCGAGCGATTTTGAGGAGCGCGAGCAATGAAGAAGCTACTTGCCGCTATGTTTGTGCTCGGGCTCGCCGCCTGTGCGCCGGTCGCCGCGCCGGCGCCTACGGCTGAAGCTCCCGCCACGGAAGCGTCGTGCAGCGCCAGCGGCGGAACCATGGAACGCGTAGGCCGTGCGCAAACGCTGCAATGCGTCATCCCGTTTGCTGATGGTGGCGAGGCCTGCCGCGATGGCAGCGAGTGCGATTCTGCGCGATGCCTTGGCTCGGTTGAAGCGTCGGGACAATCCAATGTCACGGGCGCGTGCCAAGCCTCGAACATGGCGTTTGGCTGCTACACGACGGTCCGTAACGGCCGCGCTGAAGCGGCTATCTGCGTCGACTAGCGCCCCTGCTTCTCGAGATGCGCGAGCAGGAGGCGGACGTTCCTGGTGTTCGAACGGAAGGCGACGTCGAAAATGTCGCCGAGCAGCGGCACTGAGCCGAGGATCGCGTCGAGCGCGATATTGCCGCCCATGCGCGCGAGCAGAAGCGGCGATGCGCCGAGATCGCGGGCGCGCGAGAGGATGTAAAGGCCCATGAGCGCCGAGATGCCGTCGCCGACGCCGGGAAATAGTCCGAGGACCGAGTCGAAGCCGAAGCGGATCGTGGTGCCGGGGATGACGAAGCGTGTATCCAGCCAATCGGCGAGGCGGCGGATGTCGGAGATATCCGATATTTCGCGCGCCTGGAGCGTCGGGAAGCGTTGAGCGAGTTCGGTGCGGCTGGCCATGCTTCAGAAACGACGCGCCGCGCGTGAAGTTCCGCTAGCCGAGCGTTGCCACGATCGGCACGTGATCTGAAGCCTTCTCCAGACCGCGCGCTTTCTTGAAAATTTCCACGCTCATCAATCTGTCGGCGGCTTGTGGTGATAGCAGCAGGTGGTCGATGCGGATGCCGTTGTCCTTTTGCCAGGCGCCGGCTTGGTAATCCCAGAACGTGTACTTGTGGGCGGCGCCGTCGGCCTGCATGTAGGCGTCGGTGTATCCGAGATTGAGCAGCGCCCGGTAAGCCGCGCGCGTTTCAGGCTGAAAGAGCGCATCGCCTGTCCAGACGCGCGGATCGTGGCAGTCGACGTCGCGCGCGATGACGTTGTAGTCGCCGGCGATGACGACCTGCTCTTCTTGCTTCAGAAGGCCGCGCAGGTGGGCGCGCAGCGCTTCCATGAACATGAGCTTGAACTGGAATTTTTCCGTGCCGATCGGGTTGCCGTTCGGCGCGTAGATTGAGGCGATGCGCACAGGGCCTTCAGGTCCTGCGATCACGGCTTCGATGTAGCGCGATTGTTCGTGTTCGAGGCCGGGCACGCCACGAATGCACTCTTCAATGCGGTGCTTGGAGAGAATGGCGACGCCGTTATAGCTCTTCTGGCCGAACGTCTCGATGTTGTATCCCAGCGCTTCGAATTCGAGCCGGGGAAAGCGCGGGTCTTCGCACTTGATCTCTTGCAGGCACCAGACGTCGGCGTTCACTTCCTCGAATACTTTGAGCGCCGTCGGCAGGCGCGCGAGGATGGAGTTGACGTTCCAGGCTGCAATTTTCAGAGGCATGGCCCCGGCTTAGCGGGGCAGGCGCGCGCGTTCAACCAAACCAGCCCATGGCGACGGCGGCGAAACCAACCACGACCAAAACTAGGCCGCCGATCAGGATATAGCGGAGGTGATTTCCGGTCTGGCCGGCGCGGGCGTCTTCGGCTTCGATTTCGACGTGATCGTCGACCTTGCGCGGGCTCATGGAAATCTCCTGAAAGGCCCGGGGCGTGCGAGCGATTTGGCTCGATCAATCGCGCATGGGCAAGCCAAAACCGTCGCGCCATGTTAAAGGGCGCTCATGGTTGTAATCCTTTGGGCCTTCACCTTGTTCCATCTGGTGGTCGGGCTGGCGAGCCTGGGCCTCGCTCTGCGCCTGCTGACGCCGGCTGAACGCGCGCACTGGAAATCGCCGTTGGCGTTGTTGGTGGCTGAACTGCTGTGCTGGGTTTACCCGATCGCGGCTTATGTCGGCGCGAAGTCTGCTTGGTCAGCTTACGACGCCGGGCACCCGTTGGCGCTCGCGATGGTGATCGCGCCGATCCTATGGCTCGCGTTTATGGGGCTTGTGTTCGCGATTGTGGATTTCGCCGAGGACGGCGTGATCGGCAATGCGCGGCAGAACTAGAACCCTCTGAACGTCGCGAACTCATCCACCTCAGCGCGGTCGCTGCGGAGCGTGTTGACCGCGTTCGTCATGTCGGCGAAGCCGAGCGCCATGCCGCAATAGATCATCTCGGTGTCCGGCAGTGCGAAGTGCGTCGCGAGCGGCGGACGCATGCGCGCCCAGGCTTCCTGCATGCATGTGCCTAAGCCACGCTCGACCGCGGCGAGCGCGATCGATTGCATGAACATGCCCAGATGCGCCCACTGGCCGTGACCCATAGCTTTCTCGATGACGAAGAAGAGCCCGACCGACGCGCCGAAGAATTCATAATTTTGCGCCAGCTGCATCAAGCGCCCGGCTTTGTTTTCACGCGGAATGTCGAGCAGCGCGTACAGATCCTCGCCGAGCTTGTAGCGACGCGAACGGTAGGGCTCCCAGAGATTGGCGGGATAGACGGGGCGATCATCTTCCGTCCCAGGCAAGTTCGCTTTGGCGAGCGCCACCACAGCATCGCGTTCGGGCCCAGCGACAGCGATCACTTTCCAAGGCTGCAGATTGCCGCCGGAAGGTGCAAAGCGCGCAACATCTAGGATTTCGCGCAGCAGCGGTTCGGGCACTGGATCTGGCTTGAAAGCGCGGATCGAGATGCGTGATTTGAGCGCGTCGGTGACATTCATTGTAAGGCAGTAGGCAATGGGCAGTAGGCAATAGTCAACGCGTGAACTCTATTGCCTGACCTAGCGTCGGCCTTCGTGCGCGCGCTGCTGTATGTCCTTGGCATAAACGCGGCCAGCTTTCTGAGCGGCGTCGATCTCAGCCGCTGTCATCTCACGCGCCAACTCGCGCGCACGTTTGCGGGCAATGTCGTCTCCGGAGAGCGCGACGCCGGCATAGAGCCATGAGAGCGCCTCGACCGGATTTTTGTGCATCAGCGTGTCGGAGAGGCGCACCATAGCCGGCGCGTGGCCTAACTCAGCAGCGCGCAGTAGCCAGCGGCGTGCATCTTCCGGCTCGCTCATGGTCGCGAGTTCAATCATTGCGTCGCGGTCGCCGCCGCCGGCGGCGGAGCGGAAGAGCGCGCGTGCTTTCTCATCGTCTTTAGGAACGCCGACGCCAGACCTTAGAGCGATGCCGTAAGCGGTCTCGGCACCTACATGACCGAGATCGGCGGCGCGCTCGAAACACTCGACCGCAGCTTGCTTCTCAACCGGGCCGCCGAGTCCGCGCCAGTAGAGAACGCCGAGGTGGTGGAAGCCGGTCGGGCGGGGGTCATCCTGCAAGGCGTCTTCAAGCAAGCGGCGAGCGCGCTTCCACTCTTGCTTCTCGAAGCTCGCCAGGCCGCGGTCGAGTTTTGAGCCGCCAAACATGGGTCAGATGGAAAAGCTCACGCCGCAGCCGCAACTCGAACTGGCATTGGGGTTTTTCACTTTGAAGGACGCGCCGATCAACTCATCGACCCAATCGACCTCAGAGCCGAGTAGGAACGGCAGCGACACCGGATCAACGAACAGCCGCGCGCCGTCGCGTTCGATCACCAGATCGTCGGCGCCAGCGGCGCTGGCGATGGCGATCTCGTACTGAAAGCCGGAGCAGCCGCCGCCATCGACGGCGACGCGCAGTCCTGCGCCCGGCGGTTCGGACGCCACGACGGCGTTGATCCGGGCGGCCGCGGCGGGGGTGAGGGCGATGTCAGCCATGCGTTAACAATGATCCTTGGGCGTTTCTCAAGCGGTCAGAGCCCATATATGGTCTCATCCGGGTGAGAAGGAGAAGCCAGTTCGTGGCTGACGGGCAGAAAGCAGTGAAAGGCGCCAAGCCGAAGCCGGGCGATAGTGGCGTATTTATGCGCCCGCCGCGCGCGCCTTACGCGACAGATATGGCTCGATCGCGTGGCCGCTTGCACCCGGAACCCAGCAGCCGCACCCGCAATCCTTTCGAAAGAGACAGGGACAGGATCGTCCATTCGAGTGCGTTCCGCCGGCTGAAGGGCAAGACCCAGGTGTTCGTCGCCCACGAGGGCGATCATTATCGCACGCGGCTGACGCATTCCTTGGAAGTGGCGCAGATCGCCCGCTCGGTGGCGCGGGTGATGGGGCTGGATGACGATTTGGCCGAGACGCTCGGCATCGCCCACGATCTCGGGCATCCGCCGTTTGGGCACACTGGCGAGGACGTGCTCGACGCGTGCATGGAAGGCTATGGCGGCTTCGACCATAACGCGCAGACGTTGCGCGTGCTGACCAAGCTTGAGCGCAAGTATCCAACCTTTGACGGCCTAAATCTAACCTGGGAAACGCTGGAAGGCGTGGTCAAGCACAACGGCCCGCTGATCCGATTCGGCGCGGCGCTCACTGATTTGCCAGTGGCCATCCAGGAATACGTCGCCACGCACGATCTCGAACTCGACACCTGGCCGGGCCCGGAAGCGCAAGTCGCCGCGCATGCGGATGACATCGCTTACAATAATCACGACATCGATGACGGCCTTCGCGCCGGCCTCTTCACGCTCACCGAGCTACGGGATGAGGTGCCGATGGTCGCGCGCGTGCTGGGCGAGGTGGAGCGCGACTATCCTGAGCTCGACGAGTTCCGCCTCATTGCCGAGACCGTGCGGCGCTTGATCGGCGTTTGGGTAGACGATCTGGTTTGGGAATCCGGCAACCGCATTGCCTCGGCGAACCCAAAAAGCGCCGAAGACGTGCGCGCGGCAGGCAAGCCGCTGATTGGGTTTAGCGATGTCATGAACGAGCATCAGGCCGTGCTGCGCCGGTTCCTGATGGCGCGCATGTACCGGCACTGGAAGGTCAATCGCTCGCGCAGTCACGCCAAGCGCATCCTTGCCGAGCTATTCGCTCTCCTCATTGCCGAGCCGGAACTGCTGCCACCGGCATGGCAACAAGGCGGCGACGGCCCGCGCGGCCAGCGCACGGCGCGGCGCGTCTGCGATTACATTGCCGGCATGACAGACGATTTCGCCATCGACGAACATCACCGCCTGCACACGCTTGAGCGGTAAGGCTTCCGTTACGCTCGCGGAATTATGGGTTCCGTCTGACTGCCGCTGCGTCGTTAAGCAGAGGTGAAGCGGCGTCGTGGTAAAGCAGCGCTGAATAGCGATTCCGGGAGCGGCGCTTGTGAGTAGAAGTTTCGACCCGCGCATGCATGCGTATGACGACCAGACGCGCCACGCGGGCACGCTCTACATTCTGATGCTCGTTGTGGCGCTAGCGTTCGGCGGGTTCGTTTGGCAGCTTTACAGCACGCCCGAAATACCGCGCATCTCCGCGCCTGCCGGGCCCTACAAGGTCGAGCCGCCGACCGATGGCGTGATCGCGGAGCGTGTCGAAGGCGACGCGCTGACTGTGCCGGAGACGATTACGCCGGAAGAAGAGGCCATTGTCGCCGCTGAGGCGCCACTTGAGGCCGCGACACCGCAGCCCGGCGCATCTCCAGCCTTTGCGGCCAACGGACCGTTCGTGGCGCAGCTGGCGGCGCTGCAATCGGAAGCAGCTGTAGATCCGGCTTGGCGGAGATTGTCGTCGCGCGCGCCGCAATTGTTCGCCGTAGCCCAGCTCGATGTGGAGCGCGCCGATCTTGGGCAACGCGGGATATATTACCGCGTCCGCGCCGGTTATTTCGCCGACCGCGCCAACGCGGCGCGTTTCTGTGACCGCATCCGGCAAATGGGCCAGGACTGCATCGTAGCGGCGCGCTAAGAGGCGGCGGTGTCACAAAACTATCAGGCAGCGGGCGCTATGGGCTTTTCCGAACGGGGTTCGGGGCCGATGCTTGCATGTGCTTTGGGTGTGCGTCAGCCCAAGCTCGACGCTGACACGCGTGCGTTTTTTCGCGACGCGCGGCCGTGGGCGTTCATTTTATTTCGAGAAGCGTGCGTGACGCGCGAACAAGTCCGCGCGCTCTGCGCCGATCTACGTGAAGCGGCCGGGCACGACGCGCTCATTTGGATCGACCAGGAAGGGGGACGTGTAGCGCGCCTAAAGGCGCCGGAGTGGCCTGTTTGGCCAGCATGCGCGCGTTACGGTGAGGTGTTCGCCGAGCATCCCGCACTCGGCCACGAGGCCGCTTATCTTGGTCATCGCCTTATCGCCCACGAACTGCGCGCCATTGGCATTGATGCGGATTTTGCACCCGTGCTCGACGTGCCGGTGGATGGCAGCGACAAGATTGTCGGCGACCGCGCCTTCTCGGCTGATCCGAAGCAGGTCGCCGTGCTGGCGCGCGCAGCGCTTGAAGGCTTGCACGATGGCGGCGTCGCCGGGTGCATCAAGCACATGCCAGGGCACGGCCGCGCCACGGCTGACAGTCACCTCGCGCTGCCGCGCGTCGCCGCGAGTGAACTCGATCTCACAGCGGATGTGTTTCCGTTCGCGCAGAACGCCGACGCCGAAGCGGCGATGACGGCGCATATCATCTACGAGGCTTGGGATCCGGATCGCCCGGCGACATGCTCGCCGACAGTCATCGATGACATCATCCGCACCCGCATCGGCTTTGCCGGCCTGCTGATGAGCGACGATCTTGACATGAAGGCGCTGCAATTTGCGTTGAACGGCGGCTTGGCCGAGCGCGCCGAAACGGCGCTGCAAGCCGGCTGCGACGTGGTGCTGCAATGCTCCGGGGATTTGCAGGAAATGCAGGTGGTGGCGAAAGGATGTGCGACGCTGTCGGGCCTGCCCCTGGTGCGGGCGCGGGCGGTCGAGAGTTTCGCGAAACGCCAACCGCGCGAACTCGACGCCGACGCCGCGTGGGCGCGGTTTCAGCAGCTGGTGGGCTAAAGCCGCGCAAAGCTGCTATAAGCGCTGTTCCCATGTCTGAAGATGCAGAAACCATTCAGGCCGACCTCTTCGCCGCCGAGCAGGCGGACGAGGGCGAAGCGCTTGTGCTGGCGCTGGACGCGTTCGAGGGGCCGTTGCATCTGCTGCTGGAATTGGCGCGGACGCGGAAGATCGATATCGCGAAGGTGTCGATCGGCGAAATCGCCGATCAGTATCTGGCCTTCATCGCCGAAGCGCGCGCCTCCAATATGGAAATCGCGGGCGACTATTTGGTGATGGCTGCGTGGCTTGCACTGCTCAAATCGCGGCTGCTGATCCCCAAACCGCAGCTCGCTGCGGACGAGCCCGATCCGCAGCAACTCGAAGCCGCGCTGCGCCAGAAATTGATGAACCTCGCGCAAGCGCGCGTGGCGGCGAAGCGGCTGGAGGAGTTGCCGCAGCTGGGGCGCGATGTGTTCTTGAATGGTCAGCCGCAAACCACGGTGCTGACCAAGCACACGATCTGGCGCGCCGATCTCTACGAATTGCTCAACGCCTATTGCGCCGATCGCTCCAAGAGCATCCGCAAGCGCGCCTACAAGACGTTGGTGCGCCGCGCCTATCCGTTAGAAACCGCTCGCAAGAAACTCGAACAAGCGCTGGCCAAGCTCGAAGACTGGCGCTCGATCACAAGCCTCTCACCAGCCGGCGAAGCCGGCCCCGACGCGCCGCCGCCCGAGAGCTATCTGGCGTCGACGTTCGGCGCTTCGCTGGAACTCGCGCGCGAAGGGAAGCTGGAACTGCAGCAGGCGGAAGCGTTCGCGCCGCTGTTCGTGCGCGCCCGCCCAGTTCATAAAGGCGGCGCATGAACCCGCCCGATCCGCCCCTGGCCGACGCCATGCGCCGCCTCGAAGACGCCTTCACCGAAGGCGGAGAGCGTCCGCGCGCCGAGCCGTCGGCGGATGCCATCCGCGCCGCTGAGGCGCTGCTGTTTGCTGGCGGTGAACCAATTAGCGCCAAGGCATTGGGGGAGAAGCTAGGTCCCGCAGTCGATGTCGCGGCGGTGTTGATGAAGCTGAAGGCCGATTATGCGGGCCGCGGAGTGGAATTGGTCGAAGCCGGCGGCGGCTGGCGGTTTCAGTCGGCGGCGGACCTCTCCAGCCTGTTCGCCGAAACCCGCGAGGCCCCCAAGCGGCTTCCGAAAGCGGCGATGGAAACGCTTGCGGTAATATCATACCATCAACCGGTCACGCGGGCGGAGATCGAGGACATTCGCGGCGTTAGCCTCTCTCGCGGCTCCATGGAGCTTTTGTTGGAGATCGGCTGGATTAAGCCGCGGGGTCGGCGGCGTACGCCCGGCCGGCCGCTGACCTTCGGAACGACGGACGCATTCCTCAGCCAGTTCGGCCTGGCCTCGCTTGACGCTCTGCCTGGCAAGGACGATCTCAAGGGTCTGGGCCTCCTGGATCCACGCGCGGCGACCCAACTCGACATCCCGCGCCCCAGTGAGGATTTGGACAGTGACGAAGAACCGCTGTCTGAAGGTGACGACGCGGCAAGCTTTTTCGTGGATCATATGGAAAAGGACGAATAAGCCGCTCGCGCGCACGTCCCAAGTTGGAGTTCTCTTCAGATGCACATGCCCGGGCTGATCCCGCTCCTCATAGTCTTGGCGCTGGCCTTCTTGTTGTTCAGCCGTCCAGGACGGATTTCGAACCTGATGGAAGACCTCGGCAAAGGCATCAAGGGCTTCCGCAAAGGTCTGAGCGACAAAGACGACGAGGCGCAACCGCCCGCGCCGCCGCCGGCTCAGGTTCAAGATCAAGCCAGCGAACGGCAGAGGGACAGCGCGCAGAACTAAGCGCGCTGGGTGAACGCCTATGCTGCCGAGCCTCGGCTTCAACGAGATTATCATCCTCGGCATCCTCGCCCTCTTAGTGGTGGGGCCGAAGGATTTGCCGTTGCTGTTCCGCAAGCTCGGGCGGTGGACAGCGAAGCTGCGCGGCATGGCGCAGGAATTCCGCACCGGCTTCGATGATCTCGCGCGCCAAGCTGAACTCGATGAGTTGAAGCGCGAAGTGGATTCGCTGCGGCGCACCACCTCGCTGCACGACATCCGCACGGAACTCTCCAAGCCGTTCGGCACGTTGGAAGACTATGCCGGCATCAAGCCGTCGCCACCCGCCATCGCGAAGCCAGAACCATCGCCTACGATCGCAGCGCCAGTGGAAACGCCAGCGCTCGCGCCGCCGATCGCGCCCGCGCGCGGGCCTTCAGGCGCCATGGTGCAGACGGACCGTGGGCCTGAAGCGGCCCAAGATAGCGCCGAGGATGATGCGCCGGTGGAAGAGCCAGCGCCCTCGAACGTGACGCCGATCTCGCGGAGCGCGCCATGAGTGCGGCTGCTGACGACGACGATATTGAAGCCTCACGCGCGCCGCTGCTCGACCATTTGTCGGAGTTGCGCGATCGGCTTTTCAGATCGATGATCGCCATCGTGATCGGCTTCATCGTCTGCTTCATCTTCGTCGACCACATTTTCATGTTCCTGGTGCAGCCGTTTCAGACGGCGATGGCGCATGTCGAGCCGGATCGCCCGGCCGATGAGGCGATCCAACTCATCAATACCGGCGCCTTCGGCTTCTTCTCTGTAAAGATGCAGATCGCGCTGTTCGGCGGCATCGTGGCTGCGTTTCCGGTGCTTGCCTGGCAGGCTTACGCCTTCATCGCACCGGGCCTCTACAAGCGCGAGCGCGCGGCGGCGGTGCCGTTCATGCTGGCCGCGCCGATCATGTTCGCGCTTGGCGCGTCGTTCGTGTTCTATGTCGCGATGCCTTTCGCGTTGAATTTCGCGCTGAGCCAACAGGTCACCGAGGGCCCGGTGCAGGTGACGTACCTGCCGAAGGTCGAGGAATATATGGGGTTGGTCACGACGCTGGTGCTGGCCTTTGGGCTCATGTTTCAGTTGCCGGTGGTGCTCTCGCTTTTGGGCAAGATCGGCGTCGTTTCGACTTCGCTGCTGCGGAAGGGGCGCCGCTACGCCATTGTCGGCATCGCAGCCTTTTCCGCGCTGGTGACGCCGAACGACGTGATCTCGATGTTCGTCATGGCCGTGCCGGTTTACGCGCTCTACGAAATCTCGATCTGGATCGTCGCGGCAATGGAGAAAACCCGCGAGGCTCAGGAAAAAGCCGAAGCCGCCGCTGTCGCGGCCTCGCCGCCGGCCCCGTAGCGCGGGCGCGCCCATTCCGCTAAGCGGAGCGCGAACGGGAAAGACACGATGCACGACATCCGCGCCATCCGCGATAATCCAGCACTCTACGCCGCCGCCTGGGCGCGCCGTGGCCTGCCGCCGCACGCGCAGAAGATCATCGATCTCGACGCCAAATTGCGGGCTGCGTCCACGGCGAAGCAAGAGGCCGAGGCGCAGCGCAACGCGGCCTCGAAAGCCATCGGCGCGGCGAAGGCGAAGAAGGATGACGCCGAAGCCGATCGGCTGATCACGCAAGTTGCGGCGCTCAAACTCCGCATTGATGAAACCAGCGTCGACGAAGCCAAGTGGCAGGCGGCGCGCGATGAACTGCTTGCCGGGCTGCCCAATCTGCCCGCCATCGATGCGCCGGACGGCGCCGACGAGCATGGCAATATCGAAGTGCGCCGCTGGTACATTCAATCGGGCGCCAATCCGCCGGCGCTCGATCTGACCGCCGATCACGTCACGCTCGGCGAAGCGCTTGGCATGATGGATTTTGAAGCGGCGACGCGGCTCTCGGGCTCGCGTTTCGTCGTGCTGCGCGGACAGTTGGCGCGGTTGGAGCGCGCGCTCGCCGCCTTCATGCTCGATCTGCACACGACCGAGTTCGGTTACACCGAAACCGCGCCGCCACTGCTGGTCAAAGACCATGTCATGTTCGGCACCGGCCAGTTGCCTAAGTTCGTCGATGATCAGTTCACCGCCGCGCGCACCGTAAGCCGTCAGGAATTGCTCAATCAGGCGCTCGAACGCTTCGATGAAGAGTTCGAGAAGCGCGGGCCGGGCGCGAAGCCCACACAAGTGTTGCACGACATCTTGGAGCAGGCGCCGACGCGCGAGGATTTCTGGCTGATCCCGACGTCGGAAGTCGCGCTCACCAATCTGGTGCGTGAGCAAATTCTAGATGAAGCGCCGCTGCCGCTGCGCATGACCGCCGATACGCCGTGCTTCCGCGCTGAAGCTGGCGCGGCGGGGCGCGACACGCGCGGCATGATCCGCATGCACCAATTCCGGAAGGTGGAGCTGGTGTCGATCACGACGCCAGAGCAAAGCCATGACGAGCACGAACGCATGGTGGCGTGCGCCGAGGAAGTGCTGAAGCGGCTCGAACTTCCGTTCCGCACGATGTTGCTCTGCACCGGCGACATGGGTTTCGGCGCGCGCAAGACGTACGATCTCGAAGTCTGGCTGCCGAGCCAGGGCAAGTATCGCGAAATCAGCTCATGCTCGAACTGCGGCGATTTCCAAGCCCGCCGTATGAATGCGCGTTTCCGCAACAAGGATGGCAAGACCGAGTTCGTTCACACCCTGAATGGTTCGGGGCTCGCGGTGGGGCGGACGCTTGTTGCGGTGCTCGAAAACTATCAGGACGCCGATGGCTCGATCCGCGTGCCGAAAGCGCTCGTGCCATATATGGGCGGGCTGGAGCGGATCGCGCGTTAGCGCAGGATCTGCAGCAAGTCCGCGCCGCTTGTTGCTTCCGGTAGCGCGCGCCAGTCTGCTGGCGTCTCCAACGCCACGCTCAGTAGCGCTTGGAAAATTCGCCGTGGCAGTGTCTGCGCACCGAACTGCTCCAAGTGCGGTGTGATGAATTGGGCGTCGAGCAGTTTGAAGCCGCCGTGACGCAAGCGCGCCGCCAAGTGAACGAGTGCTGCTTTGCTGGCGTCGGTGACGCGCGAGAACATGCTTTCGCCGAAGAACGCGCCGCCGATCGCAACGCCGTAGAGACCGCCGACCAGTTCGCCGTCGATGCGCGCTTCGACGCTGTGGGCCGAGCCTTGCGCGTGGAGCGAGAGATAGAGCGCGCGGATGTCAGGATTGATCCAAGTGTCTTCGCGGTCTGGGCCCGGTGCGGCGCAGCCGTCGATCACGGCGGCGAAGTCACGATCGACGGTGAAGCTGAAGCGATCCGAGCGCAGCGTGCGCGCAAGGCGGCGTGAGACGTGGAAGCGGTCGAGCGGAAACACGCAGCGCCATTCCGGATCGACGATAAAGAAACCTTCGTCCTCCCGGCTCTCCGCCATCGGGAACACGCCGCGCCGATAACAGGCGAGCAGGTCTTCGGTTGTGAACGGCTTCACGCGCGCAGGATGCCAAGAACCGGCGACGGTTGAAATCACCTCGTTACAGCGCGCTTGACACAGGCTCTTTGCAATATATAACCGAACAGAGATATAACTGAACGGCGATATATGAACCTGGACGCCACCTTTTCCGCCCTCGCAGACCCGACCCGGCGCGCCATTCTGGCCAGGCTGGTTGAGGGGGAGGTGTCGGTCATGGATTTGGCGGCGCCCTTCGCGCTCAGCCAGCCGGCCGTCTCCAAACATCTGCGTGTGTTGGAGCATGCCGGTCTGATCAGCCGAAGCCGCGATGGTCAGCGCCGTCCATGCCGGATCGAGGCAGAACCGCTCGAGGCCGCCAACGCTTGGCTCGAGCGCTACCGCGAGCTTTGGGAGCAGAATTATGCGCGGCTCGACGATCTGCTTGAAACCATGAAGCAAGAGGCGGCCGCAGAGCCAAGCAAACCAAAACGCAAAAAGAAATAGCGCCGCTGTCGGCGTGGGTGGGGAGGCGTTCGTCCTTTGAACGAGCGCCGCGATGACAAGGAGAGAAGACAATGCCGGCGCCAGCTCAAGTCACGCTGCCCAGCGATCGCGAGGTCCGCATTACGCGCCAGTTCAACGCGCCGCGCCAGTTCGTCTACGACGCGCATACAAAACCAGAGCTCGTTCAGAAATGGCAGGGCTATGAGGGCTGGGATATGCCGGTGCGCGACATGGATGTCCGCGTCGGCGGCACATACAAGTGGCAGTGGAAGAACTGCGAAGACGGCAAGACATTCGGCTTCTTCGGCACGTTCACCGAGGTCAACGGCCCTTCGAGAATCGTCCACGAGCAATACTACGACCCGGGCGATATGGATTACGCCATGCCAGTTGGCGATCCCTGCATCGTGTCACTCGGTCTCAACGAACAGAACGGCGTCACGACCCTCGTCTGCACTCTGAAGTTCGCGTCAAAGGAAGCGCGCGACGGCGCTGTCTCCACCGGCATGACTGACGGAATGGAGTTTAGCTACACCCGGCTTGACGGGATGTTCAAAGCGCAAGCAGCGTAACAACGGCAGCGTGTCGCGACGAAAAGGAGAATGACAATGCCAGCACCCGCTCAAGCCTCGCTGCCGAACGATCGCGATGTTCGTGTCACGCGTCAGTTCAATGCGCCGCGCGCGCTTGTGTACAAGGCCCACACCGATCCTGCGATCGTTCAGACGTGGATGCTGGGCCCGCCCGGTTGGACCATGCCGGCGTGTGAAATGGATGTGCGCGTGGGCGGCGCGTATCGGTGGCGCTGGCGCAGTGAGGACGGCGCCAAGGAGTTCGGTTTCTTTGGCGTGTTTGAAGAGGTGAATGCGCCCGCGAAGATCGTCCACTCCGAAAACTACGATCCAGGCAACGTGGGCGGGCCGATGCCCGCTAGCGAGCCGGCTTTGGTCACGCTTGAACTAGCGGAGTCCGCCGGCGTGACCACACTGACCAGCACGATCCGCTTTCCCTCGAAGGAAGCGCGTGACGACGCGTTTAGCACCGGCATGACCGATGGCATGGAGATGGGCTACGCGCGCTTGGACGAGATGTTCAAAGCGGAAGCGGCGTAACGCCAATGTCCGCCGCCAAAACTGCTGAATCCGTCGACGACTTGCTCGACCGCATCGATCACCCGCAACGCGCGGCGATCGATGCGGTGCGCAAGGCCATACGCGGCGCCGACAAGTCGATCGCTGAAGGCGTCAAATGGAACGCCCCGAGTTTTCGGACGACCGAGTGGTTCGCCACCGTCAATCTTCGGAGCAAGGACGGGATGCAGGTCATCTTGCATCTCGGCGCCAAAGTCCGCGCCAAGCAGAAGCGCCCAGACATCGCCGATCCGAGAGGGTTGCTGAAATGGCTCGGCGATGATCGAGCCATGGCGACGCTGAGCAGCAGCCCCGCCGATCGAACGGCGCTTGCCGCGATCGTGCGGGAGTGGATCAAATACGTTTGACATGGCTGCGAAGAAGAAGGTCGCGCGAAAGGCGATGGGCGCTGGCGAGGTGGACGTGAAATCTGTCCTCGCCGAGCTGAAGCGCGCGGGTTCGCCGAGCTACAAGGCGGACATGGCCGCGCGCTACGGCATCGTGACGAAAGCGCCCGTGTACGGCGTGCCGGTAGCGAAGCTCCGCGCGATGGCCAAACGCCTCGGCTACGAGCATGCGCTGGCGGAGGCGCTTTGGGCGAGCGGCATCCATGATGCACGCATGTTGGCGACGATGGTGGACGATCCCGCCGACGTCACCCCGGCGCAGATGGAGCGCTGGGTTAAAGACATGGACAATTGGGGCATCGTCGATACGGCCTGTTTCCACTATTGGGATCGTACGGCGCACGCCCATAAGCAGATCGAGAAGTGGGCGAAGGCGAAGCCTGAGTTTACGAAACGCGCGGCGTTTGCGCTGCTGGCGAGTTGCGCTGTGCATAAGCAAGGCACGGATGACGAGTTTCTTCGGGGGCTCGAACTCATAGAGGCGCACGCCAACGATCCGCGCAATTTCGTGAAGAAAGCGGTGAATTGGGCGCTGCGCGCGATCGGCGGCAAGGCGAGCCCCACGCTGCGGCGCGCGGCGCGTGCGTTGGCCGAGCAGCTCAGCGCTTCAGAAGATGCAACGGAGCGATGGGTAGGACGCGATGCGTTGAAGGCGTTCGATAAGGCCGGCAAATAGGGAGACGGGCATGATCAAGAGGGTGGCGTTCACGATGCTGCACATGACTGACGTGCCGCGCGCGCGAAAATTCTACGAGGAGACGCTAGGCCTTCAACTCGGCAGCCATGGCAGTCACGGCGACAATTGGTGGATCGAATACGATCTGCCACAAGGCGGCTGCATCGGCCTGTCCAATTTCAGCAAGGAAACGCCATCCGGCAAGGGCTCCACGCTGGCGCTGGAAGTCGAAGACCTCGACGCGATCATCGCGCACCTCAGCGCCAACGGCGTCGCCATTGAAGGCGACATCGTCCACGGCCCGCACTGCCGCATGGCTATGTACCAAGATTCCGAAGGCAACCCGCTGTTGCTGCATCAGCTGAACGGGTGATGGAGCGTTAGCTCTCTGACGGTACGCGCGAGCGGAGGTTGTCGCTGCCGATCCCGGCGCCATGGAATTCAGGCTGGCCGGGCAAGCCCGCTGTATCGACCGCAGTCAGTTGCGTTGGCGGCTGCTGTTCCGGCGTGGCGCAGCCGGCGAGCGCGAGCGCGAGGAAGGTCAACACCACCAACGCGGCGAGGCCTGAAATGGCTTGGTTACCCATGGAAAATTGGCCCTGAAATCGAGTTCAGGGCGCAGTCTGCAATGAACGGGCCGTTTACCTAGTTGTTCGCGAACAGCGATTCCGGCGCGCCGTATTGCTGCGCCCAACCGGCCCAGGCAACGTCGGTGGGCCCAACAGCAGAGGCGACCACCGTCCACAGGCCGTTCTGTTGGCGCAGCAGCACGTAGGTGGTGCCACCGCCGTCGAGCACGCCGTCGGCGGCGCGCTGGGCGTACTGGGTTTGAGACCAGTCGATCGCCGCGCCCTCGGGCGTCCAGGGCTGCGCCACCAGCCAACCCCATTCGCCGTCGGTGCGGCTGGTGCTTGGGTGCAGCGCCACGGGTACGCCGATCGCCGTGCTGATTGCCGGCGCGGCGGCTAGAGCGAGCGGATCTGTCGTGGCTTCGGCGACTGAGCCTGGGCTGGAGGCGCCCGGCTCGCTAGGGGCAGACGGCGCCGGCGGCGTACAGGCGGCCAGAATGGTGAACGCCACGAGTGCCAGCACACGACGCATGATCACGTCTCCGCTTCGGCTTTCGCCTTCAGGTTTTGTTCGAGCCAGTGGATCGAGTAGTCGCCGTTGATCACGTCCGGCTCGTTCATCAGATCGCGGAAGAGCGGGATGGTGGTCTCGACGCCGGTGATGACCATTTCGCCCAGCGCGCGGCGCAGGCGCATCAGGCATTCGGCGCGGTCGCGTCCGTGGACGATCAGCTTGCCGATGAGCGAGTCATAGTTTGGCGGGATCGAGTAGCCGGCATAGATGGCGCTATCCAAGCGCACGCCCAGGCCGCCGGGCGGATGGAAGCCAGTGATCTTGCCGGGCGATGGACGGAAGGTGGCGGGGTCTTCGGCGTTGACGCGGCATTCGATGGCGTGGCCGTTAAACTTTACGTCCTTCTGCTTCACCGAAAGCGGCGCGCCATCGGCGATGCGGATTTGTTCGCGCACAAGATCGATGCCGGTGATCATCTCGGTGACCGGGTGTTCGACCTGCAGGCGCGTGTTCATTTCGATGAAATAGAACTCGCCGTCCTCGTAAAGATATTCAACCGTGCCGACGCCGAGATAGCCGAGTTTCTGAATGGCCTCCGCCGTGACGCGGCCGATCTTGGCGCGGTCTTCGGCGTTGAGCGCGGGGCTTGGCGCTTCTTCCAAAACTTTCTGGTGGCGGCGTTGCAGTGAACAATCGCGCTCGCCCAGATGGATGACGTTGCCGTGGCTGTCGGCGACGATTTGGATTTCGATATGACGCGGGCGCGTCAGATACTTCTCCATGTAAACTTCGTCATTGCCGAACGCGGCTTTCGCTTCGGCGCGCGCGGTGGAGAAGGCCTCCGCCACATCGTCCGCAGTGCGCGCGACTTTCATGCCGCGTCCGCCGCCGCCGGCAGCGGCCTTGATCAGCACCGGATAGCCGATCTTCTTGCCCCACTTCTTGGCGTCTTCTTCCGTCGCGATGCCGCCGTCTGAGCCGGGCACGACCGGCATGCCGGTATCGATCGCGGCTTGCTTAGCTGCGATCTTGTCGCCCATCAGCCGGATGTGCTCGGCGGTCGGGCCGATGAAGGTCATGCCGTGTTGAGTGACGATCTCGGCGAACTTGGCGTTCTCGGAGAGAAAGCCGTAACCGGGATGGATCGCTTGCGCGCCGGTGATCTCGGCGGCGGCGATGATCGCGGGGATGTGCAGATAGGATTTCTGCGCCGGCGGCGGGCCGATGCAGACGCTTTCATCTGCAAGGCGCACATGCATCGCATCGGTGTCGGCGGTGGAGTGCACCGCGACGGTGGAGATGCCCATCTCCTTGCACGCGCGGTGAATGCGCAGCGCAATTTCGCCCCGGTTCGCGATGAGAACTTTTTCAAACATCGCCTATTCCAAAATCACCAGCGGCTCGCCGTATTCGACGGGCTGCGCGTCGGTGACGAGAATGGCCACCACTTTTCCGGTGCGCGGCGCGGGGATCGGGTTGAACGTCTTCATCGCCTCGACCACCAATATGGTCTGCCCGGCGGTGACCGTGTCACCCACTTTGATGAAGGCGGGCGCGCCAGGTTCGGGCGAGAGATAGGCGGTGCCGACCATTGGCGAAGGCACGGCGCCTGGATGCGAGGCGGCGTCTGCTGGCGCGACGGCGGGTGCGGGCGCCGCGCTTGGGGCTGGCGCGCTCGGCGCATAATGAATGGCAGCGGGCGCGGCAGCTGCGGTAAGTGTACGTGCGATACGCAGGCGCAATTCGCCGTGCTCGACTTCGATCTCGGACAGGCCAGTGTCGTCCAAGATTTTCGCAAGTTCGCGCACGAGCTCTGGATCGATCGTTTGTTTCTTGTCGCTCATCGCCTGCGGTTTCCTGCTCACGTCTGGCTTTCTTGTGCAATCAACGCGGCCGCTTCTACGGCCAGTAGGTACGAGGTCGCCCCAAAGCCGGCGATGACGCCCTTTGCGGCCTGGCCCACTAACGAAACGTGACGGAATTCCTCACGCGAAGCGGGGTTAGAGAGGTGGGTCTCGATCACCGGCACGCCGATCGCCTTGATGGCGTCGTGCAAAGCGACCGAGGTATGGGTGTAGGCGCCGGCGTTTAGAACAATTGCGGCGGCTTTGTCTTTGGCCTCTTGCAGCCAATTGACCAGTTCGCCCTCGATGTTCGATTGCCGGAAAACGATGGTGCGGCCCAATTGCGCCGCTCGTGCGGCGCAGGCCTGCTCGATCTCGGCCAGGGTGACATGGCCGTAGATATGCGGCTCGCGCGTTCCCAATAGGTTCAGATTGGGACCGTTCAGCACGTAGATCGGTTTGGCGTCCGGCATCGTCCTCGGCACGGGCGGGTGTGGGCTTCCGTTGAACCCCGGCTCAAGGGGCTCTAAGTCGGGCGGATAGGAAGGCCCATGCGTCTGATCGTCAATGGAGAAACGCGCGAGGCGCCCGATTCGGCGACCCTCGCCGACCTGCTCGCCTCCCTGGGGATAGACGGGCGGCGGGTGGCGGTGGAACGCAACCGCGAAATCGCGCCGAAATCTCTGTGGTCGCAGATTGTTCTGGCTGATGGCGATCAATTGGAGATCGTGCAGTTCGTGGGGGGCGGGTGAGCGTGCTAGGATGACCAGATGATCGATTGGTCTGAATGCGGCGCCGTGGAGCGCAATCCCGCGAAGGTCAGTGGAGCTTGGCTCTTCAAGGGGACGCGCGTGCCCGTGAAGGCGTTGTTCGAAAACCTAGAGGGTGGCGCGACCGTCGATCAGTTCCTTGAGTGGTTTCCCGGTGTGGAGAGGGCTCAGGTTGATGCAGTGCTAGAGCACGCACAGCAAAGTCTCGAAGCGGTGTAGCGCCGACAATGAAGGTGTTGTTCGATCAAGGGACACCGGCGCCGCTCCGCACGGCGCTGCTTGGCCACGAGGTGCAGACCGCCTTTGAATGTGGTTGGGCCACGCTCGAAAACGGAGCCTTGCTATCTGCAGCAGAAGCCAGCGGCTTTGAGGTATTCGTCACCACAGATCAGAATTTGAGTTACCAGCAGAACTTGACGCAGCGTCGTATAGCGCTGGTGGTTCTATTGTCGGCGAATTGGCCTCGTATACGGCCGCATGCGCAGCTCGTTGTTGATGCAGTGTCTGCCACGGCCCCAGGCAGTTTCGTAGAAACATCGTTCCCATGACCGACTCCCCACTCACCATCGCCGGCAAGAGCTACAGCTCCCGCCTCATCATCGGCACCGGCAAGTACAAAACCTACGCCGAGAACGCCGCCGCGCTGGAAGCCAGCGGCGCGGAGATTGTCACGGTCGCGGTGCGGCGCGTGAACCTTTCCGATCCCACCAAAGAGCGCCTCACCGATCACATCGATCCGAAGAAAGTGACGTTCCTGCCCAATACCGCAGGCTGCTTCACTGCCGATGAAGCGCTGCGCACGCTCCGCCTCGCGCGCGAAGCGGGGGATTGGAAGCTGGTGAAGCTCGAAGTCCTCGCTGACCAGAAGACGCTCTATCCCGACATGGAAGAAACGCTCGCCGCCGCGAAAATCCTCGTCGCCGAAGGCTTCGACGTGATGGTCTATTGCAGCGACGATCCGGTCTATGCGCGCAAGCTTGAGGACGCGGGTTGCGTGGCGATCATGCCGCTCGGCTCGCTCATCGGCTCCGGCCTCGGCGTGCAGAACCCGGTGAATATCCGACTGATCGTCGAGCAATCGCGCGTGCGGGTGATCGTCGACGCCGGCGTCGGCACCGCAAGCGACGCCGCCATCGCGATGGAGCTCGGCGTCGACGGCGTCCTCATGAACACCGCCATAGCCGAAGCGAAGGACCCGGTGCGCATGGCGCGCGCGATGAAGCATGCGGTGATCGCGGGCCGCGAAGCCTATCTGGCGGGGCGGATGGGGAAGAAGAAGTACGCTGATCCAAGCTCGCCGCTTGCAGGTCTGATCTGACTGCTTCTCTACAGAAACGGACAGGCGACGAACTTGAGCCACCCCGGCCATTCACGTTGCGCGCAACGCACCTCTTTGGCCAACGAGTCGGTTACAGGAGCCGGGGAGAGCACAAAAACGCTGTTCTCATTTGTATACTGTTCAGACAATTGGAAGGGCCCCGTGGCGGAGTCGAAGCCCTCCGAGCTGACTGAGACCCAACTATGTGGATTGGATGTTTGGCCAACACCCACTAGCCAGACCGGAATGCCGTTGTCCCATGAGCCGATGTCGCTTTGGCTGATCTGACCGCTTGAGAGCTGCTGTTCAATGATTGGCTCTACGCGGGCCCAGTCTTCGCCGGTACCTCTGAACGTCGGGTCATTAATACCCGCTGCCTAGACCATACCTTCCGAAAAATCCCACTGAATTCTATCGTCGAGTTCTCGACGAGCGAATCCGTTCGCGCACATGCGAAGGTCGAGCATGACGACTTCGCCGGCGCGAGTTTCGAGTGCGTGAATGAACTCAAAGATGTTCGTGTCACCGCCGCCGCCGCATTCGTACACGACTTGAAGGCGCGGCAGATGGTTGAAAGAGAATGCCTGGTAAAGGCCAATGCACGCTGACAGGAACCCGACGAGTCCCACAACCGTCCAAGTGCGTGTCATGATCCACCCCCGCGACACTCAAAGCTAGTTTAGGCGCAACCATCCGTCCATTGCTTTCAAAGCTCGTTCCGCCATCGCCAGCTTCTTCGCGCGTCCGCGTTCTTCGCCTTTGAGCTTTTTTCCATCAGCCCCATGCGTGGGCGCGTCGATCGGCGGAAAGAGGCCGAAGTTTACGTTCATCGGCTGAAACGAGCTTTTGCCGTCGGTGATATGGCCACCGGTGACATGCGCTAACAGCGCGCCGAACGCTGTCGTATGCGGCGGCGGCTCAAGCGCGCGGCCCAAGCGTTCGGCGGCGGCGAAGCGTCCCGCCATCATCCCCATCGCAGCGCTTTCGACATAGCCTTCGACGCCGGTTACCTGTCCGGCGAAGCGCACGCGCGGTTCGGCGCGCAGGCGCAGGGTTGAATCGAGCAGGCGCGGCGAGTTCAAGAACGTATTCCGGTGAATGCCGCCGAGACGCGCGAAGCGCGCGTTCTCTAGGCCCGGGATCATGCGGAAGATTTCTTCCTGCGCGCCGTATTTTAGCTTGGTCTGGAAGCCGACCATGTTGAACAGCGTGCCGAGCTTATTGTCTTGGCGCAGTTGTACGACCGCGTAGGGCCGTTTGCCGACGCGTGGGTCCATCAAACCAACGGGCTTCATCGGCCCGAAGCGCAGCGTCTCCGGCCCGCGTTCGGCCATGACTTCGATCGGCAAGCAGCCTTCGAAGTAGGGCGTGTTCTTTTCCCAATCCTTGAACTCGGTTTTGGCGCCCGCGTTCAACGCGGCGATGAAGGCTTCGTACTGCGTCTGATCCATCGGGCAGTTGACGTACGCGGCCTTGTCGCCGCCGGGGCCTTCCTTGTCGTAGCGCGACTGTTTCCAGGCGATGTCGAAATTGATTGAGTCCGCATGCACGATCGGCGCGATGGCGTCGAAGAACGCGAGCGAGTCTTCGCCGGTGAGATTGCGGATGGAATCCGCAAGTGAAGGGGAGGTGAGCGGGCCGGTGCAGAAGATGACGCTGTCTTCTCCCCCTCCCCTCGAGGGGAGGGGGCCGGGGGGCGGGGTGAAGCTCGGCGTTTGATCGCCGTGCGTAAGTTCGTCGGCGCCAACATCGGAAGCGTCGCGCTTCACCCCGCCCCCAACCCCCTCCCCTCGAGGGGAGGGGGCTAGAAGCGCATCCAGCGCGCGCACTTCTTCCCGCTCAACTGTAATCAACGGATGCGCCATCAGCGCCGCCGTCACCGCATCGCTGAACACGTCGCGGTCCACTGCGAGCGCGCTGCCGGCCGGCACCTGCGCAGGTTCCGCACTCGCCATCACCAGTGAGCCCAGCCGCCGCATTTCTTCGTGCAACAGGCCCACGGCGTTGCCGCGCCAATCGTCGCTGCGGAAGGAATTGGAGCAGACCAGTTCCGCGAATTTATCCGTGTGGTGCGCATCGGTTTTGACCACTGGGCGCATTTCGTGGAGCACGACTGGCACCCCGGCATTGGCCAGCGCCCAAGCCGCCTCCGACCCAGCCAAACCGCCGCCGACAACGTGAACAGGTTTCATAGGCGATGACATGCCGCGCCGGGGCTTATGCTTCAAGTCTCGCGGCGCGCCTGATTCCCGGGCATAAGCGCTTCGAGGAGCAGGCATGACAGCGCAGGTATCAATTCGCGATTGCGTCGGCGCGGCGTTGCGGTTTGTGCGGGAGAACCTGCGCTTCGTGGCGATTGTAGCCGGCATCGGAGCGGTGGGCGCCGCCTTGATCGCGGCGATGGCCTCCGCTGTCCCGCAAGTGGGCCTGTTGACGAGCATCGGCTCGACGGTGTTGCAAGCGTTCGTCTACGCGGCTTTGACCTCGGCGATGTTGTTCGGCGCAGCGGCGGTGCGGCCACGTCTCGGCGGCGATGGCGGGCGCGTCTGGCTGGCGATGGCGATCATTGGCGTCTTCATGGGCATCGTCATTTTCGTTGTCAGCATTCCGGTGGTGATTGCGCTGATTGCCGGGCCGTTGGCGCCGTATGCGGCTGAGCTACAAAGCGCGGGCTCCGATCAGGCGGCGGTCATGACAATCATGCTCCGCTTCATGCAAGAGAACCCAGTCGCGGTGCTGATGGTGACGCTCTTCTTCTTCGTCGTTTGGTTCTTGCTCACGTCGCGCCTCTACTTGGCGGCGCCGGCGAGCGTTGATCAGAAGCGCGTGATGACGTTCGAAACGTGGTCATGGACCAAGGGCAACATGCTGCGCATTATCGGCGCGCGGCTGATGCTGCTGTTGCCGGCGTACGTTTTGGTGTTCGCGTTGAGCTATCTGATCGGGTACGCCTTTGGCCTCGATACGACCAATGCGGCGGCGATTGCGGCAGTCGCGGCGGCCAATCCGGTCGCCTTCTTGGTCTACGCGGCCGCGTCTGCTTTCGTGACGTTTGTTCTCTACAATGCGCTGGAAGCGGGGCTTTCGGCGGCGATTTATCGCGCCTTGAAGCCGGTCAGCCCGCCACCCGCCGCCTGAACCTCGACCGACTCGTCGGCGCAGGCTAAGAGCGCGTCCCCATGCCCGTTTCACGCCCTTATGTGCGCGACGTTTTGCGCCTCGCTGGTCCGGTCGCGCTCGCGCGGCTCGGCATTATCGGCATGGGCCTCGTCGATGTCATCGTGGTCGGCCAACTGGCGCCGGATGAACTGCCGCATCAGGCGCTCGGCTGGGCGCCGACAGCGGTGTTCCTCGTTGCCGCCATCGGCCTCTTGCAGGGCGTGCAAGTGCTCGCGGCGCGATCGGTGGGCGAGGGCAATCCGCAAGGTGCGGGCGTGGTGCTGCGGCGTGGCATCGTGCTGGGGCTCGTCGCCGGCTTGATCTCGGCGGGATTGATGTGGCTCGGCGGCGAACGGCTCTTTACGACCTTTGGCATTGAGGCAGATCTTGCAGGACCATCGACGCCGGTGATGGCGATTTTGGCGATTTCGATCCCGCTGCATTTGCTCTACGTCGCCGGCACGTTCTTTCTGGAAGCGATCAAAAAACCGGGCATTGGCACCGCCATAATGTGGGCCGCTAATGTCGTGAACTTGGTGCTGAATTTGTGGTGGGTGCCGGAACACGGCGCGATCGGTTCTGCCTGGGCCACGGTCGGGGCGCGTGTGTTTCTCGCTGGCGTCATCTTGTTTTGGATTTTCTTCCTGTTGCGCGATCGCGTGCACTTTGGCGTGCTGGCGCGCAACGCTACAGGGCCGAGCTATCGCGCTCTGCTCGCAGTCGGGATTGCGGCCGCCGTGAGCCAAGCCGTCGAGGCAGGCGCGTTTTCGGCCATGACGGTGATTGCCGCGCGGATCGGCGCGGATGTCGTCTCCGCCTATCAGATCATTTTGAACGTCATGGCGCTTGTGTTCATGGTCGCGCTGGGCGTCGGCGCCGCCACAGCTGTGCTGGTCTCGGAGGCCGTGGGCCGGCGCGCGCCGCAGGATGCGCAACGCGCGGGCTGGACCGGAATCGGCCTTAACGCGCTTGGCATGATCATCGCGGCCGTCGCCATCGTGGCGTTCGCGGCGCCGATCGGGCGCTTGTACACATCCGACGTCGCCATCGCCGGTCTTGTGGCGTCTTTGATGTGGGTGGCGGCGCTCGTGCTGCATCCCGACGGCGCGCAAGTGGTGACGGCGTCGGCCTTGCGCGCGCGTGGCGATAACTGGTTTCCAACCTTCAGCCACATCCTCGCTTACGCTGGCGTCATGCCGGTCGTGGGTTTTTGGCTGGCCGAACAGCAGGGCATGGGCGTCGCAGGCCTCGTACTCGCGATCTTCTGGGCCAGTGTTTTGAGCGCCGCCGTATTGCTCTTGCGGTGGTGGGTGGTGGCGCGCAGGCTGCCGAAAGCGGTCGAGATCGCTTAGGCGTTCACGCCGAGGATCCACCCTTCCTCACGCTCCACGACATCGCGACGCGGATCGTCTTTGGCGGGTCCGAACAACGCCGCGAGTTGGCCCTTTTCATCCAGCGCATGGAAGCGTTCGCACGCGCCGCGCACTTGCGCTTGATCCTTGATCTCGCCGGCTTTTGGCGCCGTGGCAAAGAGGCTCGGATAGATTTCAGCGAACACCGCTTCGGCGCCGTCGAGGTCTGCCGGCGTCAGCGGTTTCCATCCCGTTTCGAACGGCCACAATTTGGCGGCGCGCGTCTCGTGCAGGCGCTTAATGACCGGCATGCCCGTCAACGCCTGCCCGCCGACAGAGCCCTGATAGTAAAGCTTCCAGATTGAGGAGGCGCCTTTGGTGGCTTCCTCCGTGATGCGGAACTCGGGCAGATCGTTCGACCCATGCTCGCGCACGCGCTTGGCGGAGAGCATAGTCTGTTCGTCGCGCGCTGGTGCGCCCCAAAACGGAAACGCTTCGCCGGTCATCAGCCGGTTCATCTTGGCGCCGACTTGGAAACGGTTGTTTGTGTTGTCGGGCTTGTCCTTCACTTCCTTGGCGACGAAATCCAACAACGCCCGCCACGGTTCACCGTGCAGCTTCAACGCCGCCGCCGTGCCGCGCGGAAAACCCAGAGGGAAATCGAAGCCCACCAGCACGCGCTCGCGCTTACGGCGCAAATCCTCGAGAATGCCCTGAAGCATCTGCTCGGCTTGGCTGCGCGTGGCGGGATTATGCGCTTCGAACGCCATCTGGAAGCGCACATTGCGCTTCAGTACGCCGATCCAAATGGAATCGGCGCCGGTGGCTGGCTTCGCCGCGGCGCTCCAATCCACCATGACGTACGCTTGGAACAGACGAGCGCTCATCGTTTAGTCGAGCTTGACGAGCATTTTGCCGGTGTTGCCGCCGGTGAAGAGATTGAGGAACGCCTTGGGCGCGTTTTCAACGCCATTCTCAACGGTTTCTTCCCACTTCATTTTGCCGTCCTTCACCCATTGCGTCATGTCGGTGAGGAATTGCTCGCGCATATCGATAAAGTCCACGACGATGAAGCCCTGCATCTTGATGCGCTTGCCGACGATGTAGGCCATGTTGCGCGGGCCGGGCGTTGGCTCGGTGGCGTTGTAGATCGAGATCATGCCGCATTCGATAAAGCGCGCGAACGGGCGCGCGACCTCAAGCGCCACTTCGAGATGCTCGCCGCCGACATTGTCGAAGTAAATGTCGATGCCGCGCGGCGCGGCGGCTTGTACCTGTTTGAGCAGATCGCCCTTCTTGTAGTTCACACCGGCATCGACGCCGACAGACTTCAGCCATTCCAGCTTCTTGTCGGAGCCGGCGGAGGCGACGACAGAGCAGCCGCGCAGCTTTGCGACTTGGCACACTGTGGCGCCGACAGCGCCCGCGGCGCCGGAGACGAACACGGTTTCTCCGGCCTTCGGTTCCCCGATGCGGTGGAAGCTCGAATACGCTGTCATGCCGGGCATGCCGAGCACGCCGAGATAAGCCTGAGCCGGCACGCCCGATTGCGGCAGCTTGGTCAGCGCCGCGCCGGGGGCCACGAACGCTTCGCGCCAGCCAAGCATGCTTTCGACGAGATCGCCCGGCACGAAGTTCGGATCGTTGGACGTGACGACAGTTCCGACAGCGCCGCCTTGCAGCGCTTCGCCAAGCGCGAACGGCGGCACATAGCTGGGGCGGTCGTACATGCGCCCGCGCATGTAGGGATCGACCGACATAAACGAGTTGCGGACCAAAACCTGGCCGTCGCCCGGATCGGGTAGGTCCACCGCAGCGACCTCGAAATTTTCCGCTGCCGGCATGCCGACAGGCCGGCTCTTCAAACGAACTTCGCGCGACCTGGTGGCCATGATCGTGGTCCTTGCTCTTCGAGCTCGGACCTTAGCCGAAATGTCTGGCGGGGGAAGGTTGCGCAGCGCGGGAAATAGGTCAGGGCGACGCTGGACACACACGCCCGCAACGCCGCATAACGCGCGGCCTCCTGAAGAGAATTCTAACCTTATGTCCATCCGCCTCCGCTTCGCACCGTCGCCGACGGGCCGCATACATGTCGGCAACGTGCGCACCGCGCTCATGAACTGGCTGTTCGCGTTGCGGCAAGGCGGGCAGGTGCTGCTGCGCATCGACGACACCGACACGGCGCGCTCGACTAGAGAGTATGAGCAATCGATCGAGGACGATCTGAAGTGGCTGGGGCTGCCATGGGGCGAGCGCGCTAATCAATCGGCGCGCTTCGATGTCTATGAGAAAGCTGCTGACAAGCTGAAGGCTGCGGGGCTGCTTTATCCTTGCTACGAAACCGAGGACGAACTCGACCGCCGCCGCAAGATCGCGCAAGCGACAGGCAAGCCGCCGATTTATGACCGCGCCGCGCTGAAGCTCACCGATGCGGATCGCGCCAGCCTCGAAGCCGAGGGCCGTAAAGCGCACTGGCGTTTCAAGTTGTCAGGCGCACGCAAGGATTGGGTCGATCTCGTGCGCGGGCCGCAATCGATCGACACGGCCTCGCTTAGCGATCCTGTGCTGATCCGCGAAGATGGCGCCTTCCTCTACACGTTGCCCAGCGTTGTCGACGACATAGACTTCAAGATCACGCACATCGTGCGCGGCGAGGACCACGTCACCAATTCCGGCGTGCAGATCGAAATTTTCGAAGCGCTTGGCGGCGACGTGCCGGCGTTCGGGCATTTCCCGCTGTTGGTCGGCGCCGATGGTGGCGCGCTGTCGAAGCGGCTTGGCTCGCTCGGTGTCGGTGAACTGGCGGCGGAGGGCTACGAGCCGATGGCGGTGCTGTCGCATCTGGCCAAGATCGGCACCTCCGATCCGGTTGAGGCGCGGCTGAGCATCGATCAGCTCGCTGAAGAATTTGCGTTCGAGAAAATTGGACGCGCGCCAGCGCGGTTCGATCCGGAGGAGCTAAAGCGCGTCAACGCGTCCGTCGTCCACCAACTCGACTATGCGGCGGTGAAAGAGCGCTTGTCCGCGCTTGGCGCCGATAAAGGCGATGCGTTTTGGCTCGCCGTGCGCGCGAATCTCGCCCTGTTGCCGGAAGTGAAAGAGTACGCGCAGATCATCGATGGTCCGATCACGCCGGTGATCGCGGATGCTGGCTTTGCCGCCGCTGCCGCCGATTTGCTGCCCACCGGCGATTACGATGCGACCACGTGGCAAGCCTTCACCAACGCCGTGAAGGAAAAGACTGGGGCCAAGGGCAAAGCGCTCTTCATGCCGCTCCGCCAAGCGCTTACCGGCATGGATCATGGCCCGGAAATGGCGGCGCTCTTCCCGTTGATCGGCGAAGAGCGCGCGCGCAAGCGTCTGACGGGTGAGGCGGTCTAAGCCGCTCGTTCGGCGCCTAGACGTCGGAGAGATGCATCTCATCGATGATGCGCTCGAATTTTTCGAGGTCGCCTTTGATGCGATATTGCGTCGCGCCGCCGGAAGCCGGCATCGCGCTGACGACGTGATACGTGCCTTCCGGATAGCGGTAGCGCTTTGAGACGGCGACCGAAACGCTTTGGCCTACAGCGAAGCGAGGGGTGGTCATGGCGACTCCGTAATCTGAATGAAAAAAAGCGCGGGCGGATCGACCAAGCCGACCCGCCCGCACGATAGCTGACACTAACGCCGACGCCTGCGCGTTGGCGCTAGATGCGCCTTAAGCGTTGGCGAGTTGGCCCGCCGACATCTTGCCGCTGCGGCTGTCCTTCTCGTTTTCGAAGCTGATTTTTTGGCCTTCAGCAAGCGTGGTCCAGCCAGCGCGTTCAACAGCTGAAATGTGGACGAAAACGTCCGGGCCGCCGTTGTCGGGTTGAATGAAGCCAAAGCCTTTTTGGCCGTTAAACCACTTCACGGTTCCAATAGTCATGAGAGAGTACCTTACGTATAACAAAACCCACGCAGCGCAGAGGCGATGCGTGACCAAGCTCGAGAATGGCGAGTGGTGGGTTCGGGGCGGCGGCTGGCTCAAAGAGCCGGCGACTGGCGACGAAAACAACCGAACCAAATAACGAATTCGATGCCGCCTCATATCGCGGAACCGCACGGATGGCAATTTAATTCGCTAAGCTTTGCCAGTGCAGCTGTCTGGGTTCCTAAGGTGAGCGACGCTCCCAGGTTTCAACCACAACCCGCGAGAACGACATGGCAAGCCCTTTGACCTTAAGCCGTACGTCTTCGCGAAACTCCTGATAGGCCGCAAAATCGTAGGTCACACCCGCCTCTGTATGCGCTCGGCTCATCGCCAGCTTTAACTGACTGAACAGCTTTTCCGCAGCTTCGACGAAACCAGGCACATCGCGGTCCGGGTGAATTGCGATCTCCAGCGCCTCGGCAGTAGCGTCGTCGGCGGCGAGGAACATGACGTTCCAGTCGTCGCACGGGTAGAGATCGAGGCTCGTCATCAGGAACGCGCCGCTCGGGCCGTTCCAGCATGGATCGGGGATGAGGAAGAATGGCCGCAGCTCGGCAGTCGGGAAGCGTAGCCGCGCTTTCACGATTGCGCCGGCGGTGCGGATTTCAAGCGCCGCCCGGCCCGACTTCAGGCGCGCATCGATCGAAGCTGCATTGGGCGTGAGATGGCCTTCGGCGACCGCACCTGGGCCGAGATCTAGAGGCGCCACGCCAGCGTCGCTCTCGCGCCCATTCGTAGCGGGCGACGTGGCGGTCGTCACGGTCGTAGCGCGTTTACCAAAGCCCACGGGCAGGCTCCCGAAATCTGAACCGAGCTTACCGAGACCACCGTTAACGCTTAGTTCAGGCGGGAACTTTCAGGCCCAGTGCAGTGAAGCAGGCATCTATCGATGTCACGTTCACAACGGCGTCGCTGAAAGATGCAGGTGTCAGTTTGGCGTCGATGGTGTGCTGAATGAGCGTAAAGAACGGCGCCCAAAAATCGTCCTCGGACAAGAAGATCACCGGCTTCCGGTGTAGGTCGAGACGGCGCCAACTCAGTGTTTCGACGGCTTCTTCCAGTGTGCCGATTCCGCCGGGCAGAACGACGAAGGCGTGGCTCTCCTCGAACATTATCATTTTGCGTTCGTGCATGGTGTCGACCATGCGGTGCGGGACGCTATCGAGCACGATTTCGCGGCGCTCCAGGAAGCGCGGCATGACGCCAAGCACTTCGCCGCCCGCAGAGTGGGCGGCCTTCGCGCAGCGGCCCATAAGGCCGATCGAGCCGCCGCCATACACGAGGCGCAAGCCGCGCGCCGCCAGCGCTTCGCCGAAGCGCGTCGCCAAGTCGTGATAGGCGGGCAGCGTGCTTTCGGACGAGCCGCAATACACGCAGACGCTGCGGATCGGCGGTTGGAGGGGACTGGAATCAGCCATGGATGAAATCAAACTAAGCTAATACGGCGCATTGCGGGGAAAATTCCCCGCCCCTAAGTGCTGCCTTCAAGGATTGTTCCAAATGGCGCGCGGTGAGGGCAGGACAGTGTCGGCGGCGGAACCAAGCGCCGACGTGTCTCCGGCGATACCGCGCACGATCGGACGCCTCTTGGCGCTGATCGGCGGCCTGAGGGGGCCCGGCTATCGGCTGCGCATGATCGCCGCCTTCGTGCTGACGCTCGTAGGCAAGGTGCTCGCGGTGTTTTCGCCGCTGGTGCTCGCCGACGGCATAAACGCGCTGAGCGCTGGCGACGCGTCCGGCGCGCTGCCGACCTTCCTGGGGCTCGCGGGCTTTTGGGCCGGGCTAAGGTTTGCCTCGACGGCTGGGCCGCAAGTGCGGGACGCCATCTTCCAACCGATCAGTGAAGAGGCGCAGCGGCGGGCCGGCGCCAACGTGTTTGCTCACGTCCATTCACTATCGGTGCGCTTTCACCAGTCGAAACGGACAGGCGCGGTGTATCGCACGATCGAGCGCGGCGTGCGCGCGATAGATTTCTTGCTGCGCTTTCTTGCCTTCAACATCGTACCGACCTTGATCGAGCTTTTGCTCGCGGCTGCCGTGCTGGGCGTGCGCTATGGCTGGCAGTTCTCGCTTATCGCCGGCTCGACCGTGTTTATCTACGCTTGGATCACCTTTGGCATCACGGAGTGGCGGTTGAAGCATCGCCGCGAGATGAACGAGGCCGACAGCGAAGCGGCGGGCCGCGCGGTGGACTCGCTGTTGAACTTCGAGACGGTGAAAAGCTTTGCCGCCGAGGAACGCGAGAGCGAGCGTTACGATCGCGCATTGGCGTCGTACGCCCACGCCGCCGTGCGCTCGAACACATCGCTCGTGCTGCTCAACGTGCTGCAGACTCTGATCATGAATATCGGCCTCGTCGCCATGGTGATCGCCGCTGGCTATCTTGTGGCCAGCGGGCCGATGGGCCCGGGCGACATTACGGCGGTCATTCTGATCATGACCAACCTCTACGCGCCGCTCAATATTCTCGGCTTCGCCTATCGCGAGATCAAACAGACCTCGATCGACATGGAGAAGATGTTCACGCTCCTGGATGAGGCGCCCGATGTCGCCGACGCGGCGGATGCGACCACGTTGGTCGCCAAAGGCGGCGAAGTCGTTTTTGAGAATGTCGGCTTTGCGCACGAGGGCCGCGATGTTGGTTTGGACGACGTTTCGTTCACGGCGGCTGCCGGCAAGACCACCGCGATTGTCGGCCCTTCCGGCGCTGGTAAATCGACTGTGCTGAAGCTGCTCTTCCGGTTTTACGATCCGAGCGAGGGGCGCGTCCTGATCGACGGGCAAGACTTGCGGACGGTGACGCAAGTGTCGCTGCGCAGCGCGCTCGGGCTCGTGCCGCAGGACGTTGTCCTGTTCAACGACACCATCCGCTACAACATCGCCTACGGTCGCCCTGACGCTACGCAACAGGAATTGGACGATGCCGCGCGCCGCGCGCAGCTCCTGATGTTCATCGAGAGCCTGCCGCAGCAATGGGACACGCGCGTCGGCGAACGAGGGCTGAAGCTCAGTGGCGGGGAAAAGCAGCGCGTTGGGATCGCGCGCGTCGTGCTAAAGGATCCGGCGATCCTTATTCTCGATGAAGCGACGTCATCCTTGGATAGCGCCACGGAAGATGAGGTCCAAGGCGCGCTTGAGGAAGCGTCGCGTGGGCGCACGACACTTGTGGTTGCGCACCGGCTCTCCACCATCGCCAATGCCGATCAGATCGTGGTGCTGGAGCAGGGCCGAATTGTCGAGCGCGGCACGCATGCCGCACTCATTGCGCGAGACGGGCTCTACGCCGATCTGTGGAAACGCCAAGCCGAAGAGCCGGCGCTCGCGGCGGAATAGGCATTTGTAACGCGCAGTACGCGTTCGTATTAAGCAACGCTTAGGCATCTGCCGCGAAAACTCGGTCGCATGAACACTGAAACGCGCATCATCACTTGCAACTGTGGCGTGAGTTACGAACGCACCGAGCAACGTCTGCCGATTAAAGACATCGGCGTGTTCGATTGCGAAGCATGCGGTGTGCGGCTCGATATGTGGAGCGGGCGCCTCGTGCCGATGTTCAAGCGCATCGCCAGCGCCGTTACCGAACGCCGCAGCGCCTAGGCGCGACCTCGCCGCAAATCGCGTTGGACGACTTGCGCTGCATTGTGTCCGGGCGCGCCTGTGACGCCGCCGCCTGGGTGCGTGCCTGAACCGCACATGTAGAGGCCGTCGATGGGCGTTCGGTAGTCGCCGTGTCCTAGCACCGGCCGCGCCGAGAACAGCTGATCGAGCGATAGCGCCCCATGCATGATGTCGCCGCCGACCAGGCCAAACGTGCGTTCGAGATCGAGCGGCGACAGCACTTGGCGACCAAGCACGCTATTGGCAAAGCCCGGCGCGAAGCGATCGACCGTGGCGATCATCAAATCGGCGACCTCTTCCTTGTGAGCGTCCCATGACCGACCGCCGGACAATTCAGGCTGCACATGCTGGCAGAAAAGCGAGGCGACGTGCTTGCCTTTGGGCGCCAGCGTGTCGTCGAGCATCGAAGGAATGAGCATCTCCACAATCGGCTCGCGCGACCAGCCGTGAGCGCGCGCATCGTCGTAGGCGCGCTCCATGTAGGCGAGCGAAGGCGCGATGATAATGCCGGCTGTCAGGTGATCGCCTGGCTCGGGCTTGGCGGTGAACCGCGGCAACTCGGAAAGCGCGAGATTCATACGAAATGTGCCGGATCCGACCTTGTAGCGCGCGATGCGCTCGCGGAAGTCCGAGGGCAGCGCTTCGTGTGGCGTGATGCGGCCGAAGAGCAACTTGGGATTGAGATTGGAGATGACCACCCGGGCGCGATAGGTCTCGCCGCGCTCCGTCGTCACGCCCCGCGCAGTGTGGGTCTCATCAATCACGACGCCGCCGGCGCGCCGTGGGTTGCGCTCGACGATCAATTGTTTGACGGCGACGCCGGTGCGGATTTCAACGCCCCGTTCGCGACAGCAGGCGGCCATGGCCTGGGTGATCGCGCCCATGCCGCCGATGGCGTGACCCCAGAGCCCCTTCTTGCCGTTCACCTCGCCAAAGACGTGGTGCAGCAACACGTAGGCTGAGCCCGGCGTGTAGGGACTGGCGTAATTGCCAACGATGGAGTCAAAGCCAAAGAGCGCCTTGACCGGGTCGCTCTCGAACCAATTGTCCAGCCAGTCGCCGGCGGATTTTGTGAAGAGATCTAGGAGGTCGCGCTTGGCGGTCAGGTCGAGTTTGTTCAGCCGGCCGGCGAGTTGCGCCGCGCGCAGGCTTTCTTCGATCGCCGGCACGATACCGCTTTCGACAAGGTTTGGTGGCTGTTCGAGCAGCAACGTGCGCACAACATCGGCAATCGCCTCAAGTCGCCGCTCGTATTCCGGCAACCGCTCGGCGTCGCGCTCTGAAAACCGTGCGACTTGCGCTTGTGTGATGCCCGGTGCGGACATGAAATGATCGTCGCCCGGCAGCGGCAGGAAGTTCGACACTTTGCGTTCGACGATTCGCAGACCGTGACGATGCAGCTCGAGGTCGGCGATAACCTTTGGGTTCAGCAACGAAACGGTGTAGCTGGCGACCGAGTTGCGGTAGCCCGGATGAAATTCTTCCGTCACCGCCGCGCCGCCCACGACATTGCGCCGCTCCAGCACCAACACCTTGTAACCGGCGTCGGCCAAATAAGCGGCGCAGGTCAGGCCGTTATGGCCACCGCCGATAATGATGACGTCGTGCACACCGACTCTCCCCGGCGTCCTCATGGCGGACGGCGGCGAGCTTGGCTAGGGAGCGCGCAGCGCTGAGGCGTGTGCGTCGGCGGGGCTTCGCCTTTCACGCTGGCGGCCCTAGCGTTGGCGGGGATGCCGGCTCATTATGACTGCGGGCAGAGATGGCGGGCAGGCCGGAATGAGTGACGGTCCCAGAAACATGCCGCGCGCGTGGGCGATGCAGACGGCGGTGTTGGCCTGTTCGGCCTCGCTGTTCTTCTGGCTGTTTTACACGTTCGATTTTCTCACTCTCGCGCCACCTGCCGGTGGGAGCGTGCTTGACACGTATCTTACCTTCACCCCCGACGGCTTTAACGGGATCGCCTCGTTTGCGGGCATCAACGCCGCCGTCTTCGGCATCGTCATCACGGTGGTCAGCATCATCGTTCAGTTGTCGGCGGATCGCTACACCGGCGTCACGCGCATGTTCGTGCGCGATCGCATCAGCACCTTCGTCGTCGGCTTCTACGTCATTGCGTGCGTGACCAGCGTCTGGCTGGCGGCGTCTTTGCAGGCTGACTTCATTCCGCGCAGCACGATCGTTGCGGTGCTCTCGATCTCCACTGGCGGCCTGGTGATCATGGCGCCGTACTTCAGCTATGTGTTTTGGTTCCTGGAGCCGCAAAACATTATCTCGCGCATCCGTCGCACCGCCGTGAGATATGCCGCCAAGGGCGCCATAGAGGCCGAGGATGACGACGGGCACCTGGTAGCTCAGTCCGAAATCTTGTTTGCGTTGGAAGAGCTCACCGACATCGCCAACAATTCCATCGCCGGCCGCGACAAGATCATCGCCAGCGCCGCTGTCGACGCGTTGAAGGACCTCGCCGTCGGCTACATGGCGTGGAAGCCGCAGGCCAAGCCGGCATGGTTCCTAATCGGCCGGGGCATCCGTCTCAATCCGGATTTCGTGGCGATGGACGATCAATCGCTCGCCGATCTCGAGACTCGCCGGACTTGGGTCGAGTGGCAGGTGATGCGGCAGTACTTGACGATCTACAATGAAGCGCTCGCGTCGATGCGCGACGTGAACTACCTGATCGCCATCGATACGCGCTATATCGGCGAAGCGGCGGCGAAGGCCGATGACGCCGAGCTGATCGCGCTCGTCTATCGGTACATGAACTCTTATTTGCGGGCGACGCTGAACGCCAAAGACGTGCGCACGACCTACAACGTACTCAACCAATATCGAATGCTGGTCGAATTCATGCTGGAGAACGGGCGTCACCGCGCGGCGCTCGATGGCGTGCGGCACATGAAATATTATGGGCTCGTCGGTTTCGAGATGAAGCTCAATTTCGTGACCGAGACGGTCGCTTACGATTTAGCAGCGCTGACTGAGTTGGCGCATCGCCACAAGGCGCAGTCGGAAAGCGACATCCTCAAGGAGTTTCTTGAGCTCGACCGTCCGCCCTTCGTGCGCGATCAGGAGAAGGCGTTGATGGGCGTGCGCAAGGCGCAAGTGAAGCTCGCCGCTTACTACATCGCCAACGGCGAGGATGCGCGCGCGCGCACGATCGCGGCGGACATGCGTGACGAGCCGCGCGATCGGTTGGCGCATATCAAACGTCAGTTGCAAACCACAGACACCAAAGATTTCTGGGAAATCATCGATCGAGGCTCGAACCTCGAATACATGGCGCCCGAACATCGCGCCTGCCTCGACACATTCTTCGCGTGGGTCGAGGCCGACTCAAGCGAGCAAACGCGCGCGAGCTAGCAGCGAGGATGACTGCGGGATCGAGGGAGAAACGCTGGTCGTTTGCGCGGTTTCCCAACGCCAGCGCTCCTGTGTCCTCGATCCCGCCGCCTCACCAGAATTGGGAAAAGCGACGGCGGAGACACGTGACGAACGTCACTACGGAACGTGCGAGCGCTCCCCATCGCGCAAACAAAAACCCCGCGGGCGAAGGCCTGCGGGGCAAAACACTGAATGAGGAAAAGGAGAATGGCTCCCCGGGTAGGATTCGAACCTACGACCAACCGGTTAACAGCCGGTTGCTCTACCACTGAGCTACCGAGGAACACTTCTCACGCCCGATGGCGTCAGCGGGCGGTTACTATCAAGTTCGGCGCCAGGGCGAAAGGCCCGCAGTGCGCACCCCAACATAAAACGAGGGCTCTTTGCGGGGCCCCAAGCACCCAGCATAAAACGAGGGCCCCTTGCGGGGCCCTCGAAGGCGTTGGGTATGGTGGGGTGTCTCCAAGGGAAGACAAGGTGAATGTCCCACTAACCGGTAAAGGAAACGTAAACGACGAACGCCTTGTTCACCAAGCCTACGAAAGCGTTGAGAAGACGGCGGAAAAACTTGGAGGCCTCGCCCGGAATCAGCTCGACCGACAAAGGCAGGGTCGGATGGTGTTGGTATCGGCGCCAACAAAATCAGGAATCGGCAATGCCCGACTTCGATTCCGAGCTGCTTTTGCCTTTGCGACCTTTGCGCTTCTCCCAGAGGATTGCGGCAAGCATTCCAACGCCGCCAAGCGCTCCCCAGACCAGTGTTTGCGTGAGAATATGGGCCAATGCTGGTGACATCTGCCGGGCATGCCAGGTGCTACTTAAGGTTTTGCAAAGGTGCACGATTGAAGTCGCGCCGCGCTCGGCTACCTCAAGAAATTGGAGGCCTCGCCCGGAATCGAACCGGGGTGCAAGGATTTGCAGTCCTCTGCGTCACCACTCCGCCACGAGGCCTCTGACCGGCGCACAAGCTGGGTGCGTCGGGGGCGCAGTCCTAGGCGCGAAGCCCGGAATCGGTCAAGGCGCGTTACCTCTCCGCCGTGCGCATACTTGGTATCCTCCCCCCGCCGTCCAAGGACGAGCATGAACGCGCCCGGATCTGGGCCGCTTCCGCTTTGGCGGCGCTGGCGCTGCTGATGCTGATGCTGCTGATCGGTGCGCCGCCGCCGGAGGAGGCCGACTTGATGCCGCCGCCGCTGCGGGTCGAGCGGCTGGCGTCGTTCAAGACGGACACCGGCGCTTGCCGCGCCGCGCTCGCCGGCGCTGGCTTTGCGACCGAGCGCGTGCCGGATGTTTCCGATGGACGCTGTGGCTACCGCGACGCGGTCGAACTCACCCAATCCGCCTATCCGTACTCCGCCCCCGTGGCGACCAGCTGCGCCGTCGCAGCCGCCTTGGCGCTGTGGGAGCGCGATGTGGTGGGGCCTGCGGCGGTGCGTCATCTTGGTCAAGCGGTCACGCAAATCGAACTGGCCGGCGCTTCCTATCAATGCCGGCCGATTGCCGGTCGCAACGACGGGCGCTTGAGCGAGCACGCCAGCGCCAACGCCGTGGATGTCGGCGGCTTTACGTTGGCGGACGGCACTGTGTTGCGAGTCGAGCAAGGCTGGCGCGGCGCTGCACGGCAGCGCGCGTTCCTCCGCGCCGTGCGGAACGGCGCCTGCGACCATTTCACTACCGTGCTCTCGCCCGACTACAACCGGGCTCACCGCGATCATTTTCATTTCGATCTAGGCCGCGAAGACATTTGCCGCTGAATTTAGGCCTTGAGCCGGCCGGATAGCGCGCCAGATCAGTTTCCATGCAGTGGTGGAAGCGCGCCGTGATCGCGGTGGCTATTTTGATGGTGGCCGGGTTGGCGGTGTGGCGCGCGGTGGAGTGGGTGCGCAATTTGCCGCCTGAGCAATCGCCGTTTGCGACGTTGGACCTCGAGCGTCCTATCGGATGGGCGACGGGTATGCAGTTCGACCGCATCCGCACAGATCCGCTCGCCTGCACCGCTGCACTCTCCGCATCCGAGATCGAGACCTCGCCGATCGAAGATCGCGTCGAGGGCGACGCTGGCCAATGTGGTTTTGCGAACGCGGTGTCGCTTGAGCGCAGCCTGTTCCCATATTCTGCGCCTGTCCGCTCCAGCTGCGCCGTTGCGGCGGCGCTTTATGTGTGGGAGCGCGAGGTAGTGGCGATTGCGGCGGCGCAGTGGTTGGAGAGCCCGGTCGTGCGCATTGAGATGATCGGCGTCTATGCCTGTCGCAACGTCTACGGTCGCGCCGCGGGCCGACTCAGCGAACACGCCACCGCGAACGCCATTGATATCGCCGGTTTCAGGCTGGAGAACGGCCGGGTGGTGCGTGTGCTCGATGGCTGGACTGGGGGCGGCGCTGACGCTGGGTTCCTGCGCGCCGTGCGGGACGGGGCGTGTCAAACGTTTCAAGGTGTCCTGTCGCCCGACTACAATCAGGCTCACGCCGACCATTTCCACCTGGACATGGGCGCCTACAACATTTGCAGCTGAGGCGCGGCAATGGGCGGCTTGCGGGCCGGGCCGGGGCGGCTTAACCGGGGCCGCACTAGGAGAGCAGCATGGATTTCGCGCGCACCCGCGACATCATGGTCGAGAGCCAAGTCCGCACCAGCGATGTGACGGAGACGCGTATCATTCATGCCATGCGCACGCTCCCGCGTGAGCGCTTTGCGCCCGCGCACAAGCGCACGCTGGCGTATGCCGACCTCGAACTCGAAGTTGCACCCGGCCGCACATTGCTGCGGCCCCGCGACTTGGCGAAGCTGATCCAGGCGCTGGCGCCGCAAGATCACGAGCGTGGTTTGGAGATCAACGGCGCCACCGGCTACGGCGCGGCGGTGCTGGGCGCGTGCTGCAAGGACGTTGTGACGCTCGATCCCAATTCCGATTTGTCATTCGCTGCGCGCGCCGCGCTCGAATCGGTCGGCGTCACCAATGTGCGGACGGTGTCGACAGCGACGGTCGATGGCTGGGCCGATGCCGCGCCCTATGACGTGATCCTGCTCAACGGCGCAGCTGAGTTCGTGCCGGAGGCGTGGTTCGCGCAACTGGCGCCGGGCGGACGACTTGGCGTTATCGTGCGCGATGGGCCCGCCGGCGCCGCGCGCATCTATACGCGCACAGGCGACGCGGTGGCGTTCCGCACTGCATTTGATGCGTTCCCCGCAGTGGCGCCGGATCTGGCGCGCCCGCACACGTTCGCGCTCTGATACGCATTGCGTTGGTGGAACGAGCGTGCGCAGGCCCTTCATTAACGATCCTTTATTGCCTCCAACTCAGCATGCTCGCGAATAGGCGGCTGATTCCGCTGCACAGTGCGTGCGCTCGTGTGGACTGGAATCACTGCGAACTCTAACGTCCGAGTCGCAACTGACTCGTTGGTATTCGTGAGGCTCGACATGGCGCTCCAAGACACGCAGGCCGAACCTTCAATGGAGGAGATTCTGGCGTCGATCCGCCGGATCATTTCCGAAGAAGAGCAGGCGCCGAATGCGGCGCCGGTGCTTGATCTCACGCAGACCGACGAACCGATGGGTGGCGCGGATGACGATATCGTTTTTGAAGCGGTCGAGCAGGCCGTAGCAGAGGAAGCGCCCGTGCCAGCAGCCGCGCCCGTTTATGTCGAACCTCCGCAAGCGCCGACGGCGCGCGCGCAGGTCGTCCCCGATACGACCGATTCGCTTCTGGCGACCCCGACCACGAACGCGTCGGCGGCCGCCCTGGCGAGACTCGCCGGCACGCTCCGCATCTCGGAACAGCCCGGCCAGACGGTAGAGGGCGTCGTTCGCGAACTGCTGAAGCCGATGTTGAAGGAGTGGCTCGACCGCAACCTGCCGTCCATCGTCGAGGCGCGGGTCGAAGCGGAACTTGAGCGAATCGCCCGCTTGGCGCGTTAAGCTCCAAAATCAACGGATACCAAGCGCCCTGGCCTAACCGCCGGGGCGTTTTGCGTTTGTGCGGTGTGCACCTGCGAAAAGCCATCTCGCGTATCCGCCCTCGGCCCTGCTATAGCCCTCAGCGCAATGATCGAGACCACATTCAATCCAAAAGAAGTCGAGCCGCGCTGGAGCGAGGCTTGGGAGCAGTCCGGCGCCTTCAAGCCGACCAACGATCCGAAGGCGGACTCCTTCTGCATCGTTATCCCGCCGCCCAACGTGACCGGCTCGCTGCACATCGGGCATGCGCTCAATAACACGCTGCAAGATGTGCTGATCCGGTTTGAGCGGCTGCGCGGCAAGAATGTGCTTTGGCAGCCGGGCACCGACCATGCCGGCATCGCGACGCAAATGGTGGTGGAGCGCCAACTTGCGCAGGCGGGCAAGAACGAAGATCGCCGCTCACTGGGGCGCGAAGAGTTTGTGAAACGCGTTTGGGCTTGGAAGGAAGAATCCGGCGGTCAGATTTTCCGCCAACTCCGCCGGCTCGGCGCCTCGTGCGATTGGTCGCGCGAGCGCTTCACCATGGATGAGGGCTTGTCAGCCGCGGTGCTGAAAGTTTTCGTGCAACTGCACAAGGAAGGCCTGCTCTACAAAGACAAGCGCCTCGTGAACTGGGACCCGCACTTCGAAACAGCGATCTCTGACCTCGAAGTAGAGAACCGCGAGGTCAACGGACACTTTTGGCATTTCAAATATCCGCTCGAGCACGGCGAGACCTACCAGTTTCCGATCGCTCACGACGAAGCTGGCAATCCCACCGAGTGGGAAACGCGCGACTATATCGCCATTGCCACCACGCGTCCGGAGACGATGCTGGGCGACGGCGCCGTCGCGGTGCATCCGAGCGATGCGCGTTATGCTCCAATCGTCGGCAAGCGCGTGCTGCTGCCGCTGGCGGATCGCTACATCCCGATCATCGCCGATGAATATCCCGATCCGACGTTCGGCTCCGGCGCGGTCAAGATCACCGGCGCGCACGATTTCAACGACTATAAAGTCGCGCGCGCCCACGATCTGCCACTCTACGTGCTGATGGACACGAAGGGCCGCATGGCTGACGCCGAACACGTGCCGGCGAAGTACCGCGGGCTCGATCGTTTTGAAGCGCGCAAGCTCGTGGTGGCCGATATCGAGGCGCTTGGCCTGCTCGATCGCGTTGAAAACAAGAAGATCATGCAGCCATTCGGCGATCGCTCGGGCGTCGTCATCGAGCCGATGCTGACTGATCAGTGGTACGTCAACGCTGGCGAACTGGCGAAAGGCGCGATTGCAGCCGTTGAGAGCGGCAAGACAAAAATCGTTCCCGAAAGTTGGTCGAAAACCTACTTCCAGTGGATGCGCAACATCGAGCCGTGGTGCGTGTCGCGCCAGCTTTGGTGGGGGCATCGCATCCCGGCTTGGTATGGGCCGGACAATCATGTGTTCGTTGAAGAGAGCGAGAGCGCGGCCAAGAGTGCTGCGCGTAAGCATTACGGCAAGGACGTTGCGCTGCGCCAAGACGAGGACGTGCTCGACACCTGGTTCTCATCGGCGCTGTGGCCGTTTTCGACGCTCGGCTGGCCAGAGAAAACGCCGGAGCTAAAGCACTTCTATCCGACCTCCACGCTCGTGACGGCCCACGACATCATCTTCTTCTGGGTGGCGCGGATGATGATGTTCGGGCTTCACTTCATGAAAGAAGTGCCGTTTCACGAGGTCTACATCCACGCCCTGGTCCGCGACGCCAAGGGCCAGAAGATGTCGAAATCCAAAGGCAACACTATGGACCCTTTGGAGTTGATCGATAAATTCGGCGCCGACGCGCTGCGCTTTACGCTTGCGGCGATGGCGGCGCAGGGGCGCGACATCAAGCTCAGCGAACAGCGCATCGAAGGCTATCGCAATTTCGGCACCAAGCTTTGGAACGCCGCTCGCTTCGCGCAGATGAACGAGTGCGCCGTCTGGGATCAGTACGATCCGCGCTCGCCGGAGCAGACGGTCAACAAATGGATCGTCGGCGAGACGGCAAAGGCTGCCGCGGTGGTGACGCGAGAATTGGAAGCGCGGCGCTTCAACGAAGCGGCAGGCGCGCTCTACAAGTTCGTCTGGAATATCTATTGCGATTGGTACCTCGAATTCATCAAGCCGTTGCTCAACGGTGACGATGAAACCGCGAAGCTTGAGACCCGCCGAACGGCGGCGTGGGTGCTGGATCAGATTTTGATCATGTTGCACCCGTTCATGCCCTTCATCACCGAAGAGCTGTGGACTCGCCTCGGCGACTTCGGCGCTAAGCGCGAACGCATGCTGATCGTGGAAGCTTGGCCAAAACTGAGCGCTGACCTGATCGATCCCGCTGCTGAAGCGGAGATCGATTGGATGGTGCATCTCATCGAGGAAACGCGCTCAACCCGTTCTGAATTGAACGTGCCGGCCGGCGCGAAGATTCCGCTTCTGCTCATTGGCGCTGATGCGACAAGCGAAGCGCGGCTTGAGCGCTATCAGGATTTGATCGATCGCATGGCGCGGCTCGAATATTCGACCAGCGCTGAGAAGGCGCCAGCGGGATCGGTTACGTTCGTACTCGAGGGCGCGACCGTGGCTTTGCCGCTCGAAGGCGTCGTCGATCTGCCAGCGGAGGCCGCTCGCTTGGCGAAGGACATCGCCAAGCTCGACGCCGAGATCGGCAAGATGGATGCGAAGCTGAACAACGCCGAGTTCGTCGCCAAAGCGCCGGACGAGGTGGTTGACGAACTCCGCGAGCGTCGCGCCGATTCAGCGGCGTCTTCGAGCAAGCTGAAGCATGCGCTCGAACAGATCAAAAGCTGATGCGCATCTTCGTTACCGGCGCATCCGGCTTTGTCGGCGGCGCGGCGACGAGTGCGTTGGGGCTGTCCGGGCACCTCGTGCGCGCGATGTCGCGGGCGCCGAAGTCCGATCCCGGCATTGCCGCGTGCGGCGCAACGCCGGTGCGCTGCGATCTGGAGAACGTAACAGCTGAGCACATCGGCGACGCAGAAGCCGTGATCCATTGCGCGGCGTTCGTCGAGCAATGGGGGCCGCGCGATGCGTGGAGGCGCTTCAATGTCGATGGCACGGCGCGCATGCTGGCGGCGGCCCGCGAAGCAGGCGTCAAGCGCTTCATCCATATTGGCACGGAAGCGGCGCTCTTTCACGGCCAGCACTTGCGCGGCGTGGACGAAACGCACCCGCTCGCGCCGCACTCGCCCTATCCGTATTCCGCCACCAAGGCGCAAGCGGAAAAACTGGTGCGCGACGCCAACGTGCCTGGCTTCGAGACAATCGTATTGCGACCGCGATTTATCTGGGGCCCTGGCGATACGACTTTGCTCCCAGTGATCGAAACCATGGCCCGCGAAGGCAAGTTCGCCTGGATCAACCATGGCGCCGCCCGGACATCCACCACGCACATAACCAACCTCGTCCACGCCATCGAACTGGCGCTGACGAAGGGCCGCCCAGGCGAAGCCTATTTCATCCTGGATGACGGCGTGCGTCCGATGCGCGAGATGATTTCAGGGATGGCCACCTCGCGTGGCATCACGCTGTCGGATAAGTCCGTCCCCGGTTGGGTCGCGGATGCAGTCGGCGCGACTTGTGAAACCTTGTGGAGCGTGCTGCCGCTTTCTGGCGCGCCGCCGTTGACGCGGTTCAGCGCCATGATCATGTCGCGCGACGCGGTACTGAAGGACGACAAGGCGCGCGCCGAGATGGGCTATCGGCCGGTGATCAGCGTCGAAGACGGCATGCGCGGGCTTTAGGTTCCTGGCTGCACGTAGGGCACGCGCGCGAACAGTTCACGCTCGGCGCGGCGCGGATCGTTTTCGACGCGTGCGGTGTTGTCGAAGATCATCGTTGTGCGGTCCGTGAGCGTGTAGGGCGCCCAGCCTGGATCGCCTGTGCGCGCAAAGCGCAGCAGCGCATCCAGCATCGTGCGCGACATTGCCTCCGCGTCCGCCGTTCGCGCGCCGATCCATTCTGATGCTTCGAGAGTGCCGAACACGAGCGGGATGTCGAGCGTGTGCGGCGCGCCGAAAATGCCGCCCTCGGCTGGCGCCCGCCAGTCGAGCTGATAGGCGAAAGCGGGCGCGCCAGCGCGGGCGCGTTCCTCTAACTCAATCAGCGCGCCGCGCCATGAGCGGCTCGCGGTGGTGGCCGCAAAATAGACGTCGCTGGGTGAATAGGCGGGATAGAGCGCGCGATACGCCGAGACAACGTGTGCCGGCAGGATGTCGACACGCATGTTTGCGGCGAGCCGCGCGGGCATGTCATCCCACGTCAGCGCAAAAATGGTGCGATCGGCGCCAACGAAGCCGCGTGTTTCATCGTGCGTGTTGCCGATCACCATCGGAATGCCGAGCGATTGCGGCGCCGCGTCCGGATAGAACGGATGGCGGGGCAGATGGCGCTGATCCAGCACCGGGCCAAAATAGAGCGAGCCGAAACCGAGGACGGGATCAGTCGGCGTTAGCGCTTCGATTAAGCGTTCGGCGGGCAGGTTGGCCACATCGCGCGCATTGTGTGCAGTCAATCCCAACGCGGTGAGATAGGCGTCCGCTCTGCGCGTCGCGTTAAGCGGACCCGAGGCGGTGACTTGCTGGCCGCTCATGGTCCAAGCGCGATGAAAGAGCCCCGTCGCCGCCGGCATCGCCATCAAAGTTGCGATCTTGGCGCCGCCGCCGGATTGACCGAACACGGTCACGCACGACGGATCGCCGCCGAACGCCGCGATGTTGTCGCGCACCCATTCGAGCGCGAGGATGAGATCAAGTTGTCCCGCATTGCCGCTATCTGGAAAACCGTGCGCGGCGAGATAGGCATAGCCGAACGCGTTGATGCGGTGGTTGAGCGTGACGACAACAACGTCGCCATAAGCGGCCAGTCGTGCGCCATCGGTGACGGCGCTTGATCCAGAGCCGCTGTTGTAGGCGCCGCCGTGAATGTAGACGAGCACAGGCCGTGCGCCGGAAAGCGACGGCGTCCAGACATTGAGGAAGAGGCAGTCTTCGCTTTGTGGTTCGCCGTCTAAACCGCGCTGCGGGCACGCGGGGCCGAACGTCAGCGCATCGCGAACGCCGCGCCATGCGCGCGGACGTTCAGGCGCGCGAAATCGCCGTGTCGGCGCGCCGTAGCGGACGCCCTTGAAGCTGAGCACATCGCCCTGCGCCGCGCCACGCACACGGCCGTGGCGGGTGCGAGCCACAGGCGCACTCTGCGCAAAGGCGGGCGAGACGGCGCTGGCCAGTATCGAAGCTGCAACGAAGGCGCGGCGGTCTAGGATCGTCATGCGGCGATCATCCGATGCCGAGCCGCGCGTTGCAATCGCCGCCGCGCCCGCGCATCTTCGCCGTCGCTTCAGGAGGCCGCGCGTGACTGAAATCATCGATCTCGCCAATCTGGACGACACTCTGTTCCAGCGTCTTTACAAAGAGCGCATCGAACCTTGCTTTGCGTCGAACGAAGCGGGTCGCGTTGAAGCGGTGAAACAATTTCAGACGCGCGCTTGGATTGGCGGCGCTGTCGTGTTGGCGATTGTGGCGATTGCCTGGGTTTGGAGCCGCGAGGCGCAACTTGGCTTGGTGCTCGGCTTCATGGCCGCGATCGTGGCCGGAATCATTGCCTATCAGCCGTTGGCGAAGCTCGGTAAGAAGCTGAAGCAGGAATATTGCGGCGCCATCGCCGAGGCGATGGGCGCAAGCTTTCAAATGGGCGGCTTCGATCCGCCCTCGCTCGGCCGACTGAAGGATTTGCGTCTGCTGCCTAGCTATCAGCGCTCAAGCTTCGAGGACCTCTTCCACGGCGACCATAAAGGCGCGAGCTTCGATCTTTATGAGGGGCACCTTGAGCAACGTAGCACCGACAGCAAGGGGCGCACCCGCTACAGCACGGTTTTTCGCGGCCAGCTCATTCGCATGCATTTCCCGCGCGAGTTTCTGGGCGTCACCATCGTGCGCCGCGATGCGGGTGTGTTCAACGTGTTTGGCGGCGGTAACAATGGCGGGCGCAAGCTCGAACGCGTGCGGCTTGTCGCGTCCGAGTTCGAGAAGGCGTTTGAGGTTTGGGGCACCGATCAGGTGGAGGCGCGCTATCTGCTGCATCCGGTGATGATGGAGCGGCTGATCGAATTGGAGCGGGGCCTCAAGGGCAAGCGCATTCGTTGCGCGTTTGAGGGCGGCGATCTGCTGGTGGCGGTCGAAGGCGGCAACCTGTTTGAGCCGGGCGATTTGTTCAAGCCGCTGGTCGATCCCACACGCGCGCGGCGCATTCTGGATGAGATCGCAGGTGTCGTGAAAGTGATGGATCAGGTGCTGACCGCGCAAGCGCAGCGGCTCTGACATGGATCGGCTTCCGGTCGAGCCGAGCGTCCTGGCGTCGTTTCTGCTGGCGGTGTTTCTGATCGAACTCACGCCAGGGCCGAACATGGGTTATCTCGCGGCGCTGTCGGCATCCGAGGGCCGCGCCGCAGGTTTCAAAGCGGTGCTTGGCATCACGCTCGGCCTCGCCGTTTATATGTTTTTGGCGGTCTTTGGCGTTGCTGAAATCATCGCCGCCGCGCCGATCGTCCTTGGCGTGCTGCGCTGGGCGGGCGTGTTGTTTTTGCTTTACCTAGCGTGGGAGGCTTGGCGCGGCGCGCGCGAGACGTCGCCCGGACACGCGCGTGATGTCGATCACGCGCCGTTCTGGCGTGGCCTCATCGCCAATCTGCTCAATCCGAAAGCGCTGGTCTTCTACGTCGCGCTGCTGCCGGGGTTCATCACGACGGATCGTGCGCCATTCTGGGCGCAGGCGCTGATCCTCGGCACGGCGCACTTGTTGATCAGCGTTGTCATTCACGTCGCGATTGTCATCGGCGCAGCGCGTGCGGGACGCATTCTTGCAGCATCGCCGTACGCCTTGGCGGCGCGCCGCGTGATGGCTGTCGGCATTGCAGGGGTGGCGGTTTGGCTGGCTTGGGAGACGCGCTCGCTATGAGCCGCCCAGATTCACGATAGCGCCGCGCCCGCCTTCATCGCCGATGGCGAGATGTTTTCCGTCCGCGCTCCACGCCAACGCCGCCACCGCGCCTTCGCCCGGCTCGTCTAGTTCCAGGCCCAGCTGATCGCTAAACCGAACGAGGATGGCGGCGCCGTCTGCATAGCCAATGGCGAGGGTTTCTTCGCTTGGGTGAAAGGCGACAGCCGTCACCAACGCTTCGCGTTCGCCTGGCTGCAGGGGCGCTTTGCCCTGCGGCCCCAGCTTGCCGACGAACGGCCAGACGATGGCGGCGTTGGCGCCCGATGTAGCGAGCCAGCGGCCGCGTTTGTCCCAAGAGAAGCTGCGCGTTTTGGCTGGGTATCCATCCATGCGCAGATCGATTTTGTCTGGCAGCCGCCAGCCGTGGAGTGAGTTTTCCTGCATGCCAGTGACGACGTACTCGGCTTCCGGCGAAATGGTGACGGCCAGGTGCGAGCCAGACCATGGTAGCGCGACGCCCTTGTCGTCCGCCATCAACACGTAGCGCACCGTCGCGCCGCCATAGTGCGTGGCAACTAACCGCCGGCCCTTCGCATCAAGCGCCAAGCCGCCGACCGTCGAGGGATAGGCGAAGCGATGCGCCTCTCTTCCCTCACGAAAAACGATAGCGTTCTTGCCGACGCCGGCGACGATGACGCCGGAGGCGGGGCTGGCGACGAGGTGATCTACCCATTTGCCGAGTTCGGCGAAAGTCTCGGCGCCGCCTTGAGGAGAGATGAACGCAACGCGCCCGTCATCGCCGCCAGTGACTAGACGTTTGCCAGCGGGATGGAGGGCGGCGGACAAAACAGCGCCATCGTGCGCTTGGATCGTGCGCGCATCTTCAGCGGAGGACGTCACGCGCACTGTGCCGTCGCCCAATGCGAATAGCGCGCTATCGCCGACCCAATGCACGCTCGTTGCCGGCGCGCCGAGCGCGAGCCTGCGGCCGCTTGTGTAAACTTGCGCCGTCACGCCGCGCACGCCGCGAAGGCTGCCTCGAGTTCGGCGCGGTCGAGATTGCGGCCGATGAAGACGAGGCGCGAGACGCGCTTCTCATCGTCGCGCCAGTCGCGCTGGGTGTCACCCTCCACGATCATGTGGACGCCCTGAATGACGAAGCGCTTGGGCTCGTCTGGGAAGGCGATGATACCCTTTAGACGGAGAATGTCGGGCCCGCGCTCCTGGGTGATCTGATTGATCCAGGGCAGAAGCTTCTGCGGATCGATCGGCTTCTCCGTCGACATCGACACGCTGGTGATGCCCGCGGCGGCGACGTGGTCGTGCTCGTGATCGTGATCGTGGTCGTGATGCGCGTGGTCATGGTGATCGTGGTCGTCATGATGCGCGCAGGCATCGTCGCAATCGTGATCGGGCAGGAAGTGCGGGTCGATTTCGGTGACGCGGTCGAGATCGAAGGCGCCGAGATCGAGAATGGCGTCGAGCGGAATGTCGCCGCGTGTCATCTTGTGGAGGCGCGCCGTGGCGTTGACAGTGCGCAACATGCGTTCGATCGCCGTGAGTTCGTCTTTCGACACGAGGTCGGTTTTGTTCAGCAGAATTACGTCGGCGAACGCGATCTGCTCCGCAGCCTCTTCTGAAGTTTTCAGCTGCTCAAGGACGTGCTTTGCGTCCACGACTGTCACAATAGCGTCGAGCTTCGTTTTCGCGCGCACATCTGCGTCGACAAAGAACGTCTGCGCCACCGGCGCCGGTTTCGCGAGGCCAGTCGTTTCCACCAGAATCGCGTCGAAGCGGCCCTTGCGCTTCATCAAACCTTCAATAATGCGGATGAGATCGCCGCGCACAGTGCAGCAGACGCAGCCATTGTTCATCTCAAACACTTCTTCGTCCGCGTCGACGATCAGATCGTTGTCGATGCCGATCTCGCCGAACTCGTTGACGATGACAGCGTACTTCTTGCCGTGCTGCTCGGTCAGGATGCGGTTTAGGAGGGTGGTTTTGCCGGCGCCCAGGAAGCCTGTGAGCACCGTAACGGGAACGGGTTGGGACATGACGGCATAGATAGCTATTCCGGGGGCCCGCGCCAGCCGCTAGGCTGACTCGAAGATGTGGGAGACGGCCATGAAGGGCTGGATGCGCTGGGTTCTGTTGATTGGCGGGGGTTTGGTCGCCGCCGCACTCCTGGGCGCGGGGCTCTTGGCCTATCTCGTCACCCGGCTGGACGTGCGCGGTGAAGTTGAGCGTGTGGTCGAGGGCGCCACCGGGCGCGACCTCACCATCGCCGGCAGTGTCGGCGTCAGCTACTGGCCGGTGCTCGGCCTGCGGGCTGAGGACGCCACGCTGTCGAACGTAGAAGGCGGGCGCGCCGAGGCGTTCATTGCGGCTGATGAGATCGACATTGGAGTCGAGATCAGGCCGTTGTTCGATCGGCAGGTGGTTGTGCGTCGTCTCGTCCTGCAGCGCCCGCGCATCGCGCTCGAGGTTGACAGCGAAGGCGCGCCGAACTGGGTGCTGACGCCGCGTAGCGCGCCGCCCGGAACAACGCCGCCGCCGACACGCCCGAGCGAGCCGGCAATCGACATTGCCAGGACCAATCTCCGCGAAATTCGCGTGATTGACGGCGAGATCAGCTTTTTTGACGCGCGTCGTGGTTCGGGTTGGCTTGTTGGCGATGCTGACATCAGCTCCGCTATCACCAGCTTAGAACAACCGATGCGGGTTGAAGGCTCGGTGCGATACAATGATCGTCCCGTGGAGCTTGCGATCGATATAGAGCGCCCGGGCGCCGCCTCGCGGGGCGAACTCACGCCGATCCAGATCGACATAGAGAGCGAGTTGATCAACGCCACATTCGCCGGCCAAACGGTGGCGAGTTCGGGCGAGATGGCCGGCAACGTCCGTGCGTCGGGCCGCAGCCTGCGCGATCTCGCGGCGTGGAGCGGCTCGCCGATTCAAGGCGCGGTGGGGTTTGGGCAATTTGCCGTGTCCGGCCGGCTCGTGGTTGGCGGTGGCGCGTACGAGTTCAACAATGCGGGTTTTGCCGTCGATTTGGTGCGCGGGCGCGGCGATTTCGTGCTCTCGGAAGTGCGCGGAAAGCCTTACCTGAGCGGCCGATTGGAGCTCTTCGATTTTGACCTGAACCCCTATCTGACCGGCGAAGCGCCGCCCGCGACCACCGAGGGGCAGGCGGAAGTCGCCGCCGCCATGCCCGATGCGGGTTCCGGCGCGCCGACCGCCGAAATCGCCGTCGTCGACGCGCCCGATCGCGCGCTCGACGTGCGCGAAGCGCCGAGCGAGACGCCGATTGATTTTTCGGGTTTGCACGCGATCAACGCTGACGTCGAACTGGTGACGGCGGCGGTTCTGGTTCAGCGCATGCGCATCGACCGCTCGCGGCTCAATTTGGTGATCAATGACGGCTACATGGCCGCCACCATGCACAATCTGACGCTCTACGGCGGTTCCGGTCGTGGGCGTTTCGAGATTGATGCGCGCGCGCCGGCAACGCGCATCGTGCAAGATATCACCTTCAGCAATCTCGACGCGCGCGGTTTTCTCACCGACGCAATCAATTTCGGCAACATCGAGGGGCGCGCTGAAATCAGTCTCGACATTCGTGCGGAAGGCCGCACCCAATCGGACCTGCTCTCCAGCATCGATGGGCGCACGCACATCGAAGTGGTCTCGGGCACGCTCCACGGCGTCGATCTCGGCGGTGTCGCCAGCACAATCCGCAATGCGTTGCGCGGCGAGCTGATCGCACCGGAAGCGCGCACGCCGTTCCAGGGTTTCTCCGGCACGTTCGCGATCGCCGATGGCGTCTTCGCGAGCGACGATCTCAGTTTCAACACCACCGATCTGCGCATCCCAGGCATCGGCGTGATCGATGTCGGCCAGCGCCGTCTTGATTTGCGGCTGGCGCCGCGCTCGCCGCGGGGCGGGATCGTCTTCCCGTTCTCGATCCGGGGCCCATGGGCGACGATTTCCTACGCCAACGACATGAACGATCGGGCCCAGGCCGAAATCCTGCCGCGTGTGCGCCAGGTGGAGGCGGCGTCGCGAGCGCGGGCGGCGGGAAACTAGGATTTGTGGGGGCCAGGCCCGGCGTGGACAGGCCGGGCGAGCGCCGCTATAGACCCTCGCTCCGCGCCGGACCCGTCCGGCAGCCGGTCTGCCTGGGTAGCTCAGTTGGTAGAGCAGCGGATTGAAAATCCGCGTGTCGCTGGTTCGATTCCGGCCCCAGGCACCATCCTACGCTGCGCGCGGCGAAGCGTAGGATTATCCTCCGGAGCCTTGCCGTAGGAGGACTGGCGCCTGCCGTGGCGCAGCTTCGGATGGCTGACGCCGAAGTCCGCTCGCCAAAGTTCGCACCGCCCCTTGCCTCCGCCGCATCGCGGCAGAAGATAACCGCTAGAAACCATCCGGATTTGGGAGGACGCCTATGTGTGAACACCACGCCGCCGCCAGCGAGAGCGCCAAGCTCGTTGATGTCGCCAAGCTGGATCGGCGCGATCTGCTGCGCGGTTTGGCCACCGGCGCTTTGGTGTTGGTCGCCGGGTGCGCGACCAACGAAGTGACTGGCCGCGAACAATTTATCATCATCGATGAAAGCCAGTTGCAGCAGGCGTCGCTATCGGCTTGGGCGCAGATGCGCCAGCAAGTGCCGCAATGGCGTAACGCCGCCGCGCAACGCCGTCTGGAGACGGTCGGCAACCGCATCGTGCAGGCTGCCGGACGTGGCAACCAATCCTGGGAATTCGTGCTGTTCGACAGCCCAGACAAGAATGCATTCGTGCTGCCGGGCGGGCAGGTCGGCTTCTATCGCGGGCTTTACGAAATCAGTGACCGCGACGATTACCTCGCAACTGTCCTCGGCCACGAAGTCGGCCACGTCACCGGCCGTCACGCCGCCGAGCGCTACAGCCGTGAAGCAGCGGCACAGACTGCGCTGCAGGTGGCAGGCACCCAGATAAACAGTCAACTCGCCATGGCGGCGTTGGGCTTGGGCGCACAGGTCGGTCTGAGCTTGCCATTCTCGCGCGAGCAGGAAGCGGAGGCCGACATTATCGGCCTCCAATACATGCAGCGCGCCGGCTACGATCCGAGACAGTCGATTCCGTTCTGGCAGCGTATGCAGTCGAGCGGCGGCTCGCGTCCGCCGGAATTCCTGTCCACCCACCCCGATCCTGACAACCGCATTCAGCGGTTGCGGAACTACATCAATCAACAGGGCTGGGGGCCGGTTTGACGCCGTAAAAACAGCACCTTGGCCGCGCCTTGCTTATAAGGGGCGCCGGCGCTAGGTTCCGCGCCCGGATTTCGCGCTCAGCCCGAGCGTGGCGTCCGGAAAGAGTGCCGCCTTAGCTCAGTTGGTAGAGCATCGGCTTGTGGATCCAGTGATCCAACCACTTCGGCCGCCATCTAAGTATCTGAAAATAGACAAGAAAAGCGCCGACCGAGGCGCTCGCGTCATTGCACATTTCGTGGTGAGAAAACGCGCCTAATTTCAATGTGTTGTGTTTCATCGCGTTCTGTCGCGTGGAAAAAATGTGCAATGAAAATCGACGTTGTGAATCCGGATTTGTTCTGATTTCGGCTCGCCGGGTACGATCTGACTCCGGGCTAACTTAGGCTTGGCGCGGGGTATGCCTCAGCGCTCTATGTGCCCCTTGCGCAGAGCCCGCGTGAGGTCCTGCGTCTGGGTCCAGCCGCGCTCAACGCGCTCGCGGACAACCCGTTTGCGGATGTCGAGATGCTGTTCCAGCGACTGGAGCCGCTCGCGCCAATCGGCCGCCAGCCGCACGGCGCCTCTTCCAATGTCCTGCCCGAGACCCATGCGCTCCAGTTCGCGCATGCGAGCCTTCAAGGCCTGCGCAAGGGTCTCGTCGCGATTCGGCGCCTGAAGCTCCGCAGTCTTCACAATGCCGTCTGGGCCGACCTGCGGCGCGATCATGCGGTCGAGCCGGGTGGGGCCATGCCGGCGTGTCTCGCGCTCAAGCGCCAGCCGTTCCTGTTCGGGCGTGCGCTTGCCCAGCCATTCGCTTGCCACGTCGCGGGCAATGCTCCGGAGGCCATGCTTGATGAAATCGCGCGGCATGACGAGGTCCTGGCCGTTGGCGCGCCGGCCGCGCACGATCACATGGGTGTGCGGATTGTCGGTGTCGTGGTGGTTGACTGCGACCCAGCTCAGCCTGGTGTCGAGTGCAGCGCCCGCGCGCGCCATCACTTCGCGCGTATAGGCCGACAGGTCGCGCAGCCGCGCACCTTCCTCGGCGCTGAGGATGAGGCGGAAGTGGCGCCGGTCAGACTTCGCCCACGCTTCCACACGTGAAGCGCCGTCGATGGCATCGGCCCCCGCATCATAGAAGGCCGTGGCGCCGCGCCGGTCGAGATAAGCTGCGTGCGCTCGCGCCTGGCGCGCGTCATGCGGCCGGTCTGTCTCGACGTTCACGTCCGTCGCCGTTTTTGACAGGTCGTCGCGGGTCGCGGCGTCGCGCGCCATGTATTTTGCGTGCGCCTTGAGGCCCGCAGCGCCGCCGCCGGCGTGATTGAAATAGTGGACCTTCACCACCGCGCGCTGGCGCCGGTCGAACTCCATCGGCTTAACGAGGGTCGCTTTTGCGCCGGTGAGCTTGAAACGCCCGGGCTTGGTTTTTGAAAGCGCATCGAGCTGCTTACCGAGCTTCAAGCCGCGCGCTGATCCGCTGCCGGCTTTGCCGCGGCCCATCTTGATTTTGCCGTCGAGTCGCTCGCGGTCTGGACGCGCAATTCGGATCGAGCGATCGGCGATGAACGCGTCATCGCGTCCAATCGCAGGCATCGCCAGGCGTGAGGACTTCAAGAGCCGGTTGAAGCTGAGGGTCGTCACGACCCGTGACCCATTCTCATGCAGGTCGTGACGCGACCCGCATCCAGCGCCGCGGCCCGCAGAAAAGTGAACGCGCGCAAGCGCTTTGCGTGGCCATGGGCCGCGCCTTTATCTTGCCCTCCGTCCCTTATCCGACCGGCGCCACCTTTCTGCATGCAACAACACTAACATGCGCCGAATCTGCGGAAACGAGCGCGCTGACTTGGGCGCGCGTGAATAGAGCGTCCAGCGTTCATCAAGGCGAGCACGGCGTCATCGATCCGATCAGTGTCGCGACCCGGGCGCGCCTCGTGCTCTTCCTCGTTTCCATGCCCTGAAGACGATCATCAGGGCCGATCGGGTGGAGGCGGGGCGTTGGACCATAACGGACGCCAGACGCCTTCAATGCGATCGCGTGACACCGGCCCCCAATAACGTCCATCGAAACTGTCTGCGGTATCGCCTAGGAGGAAGACTTGGTCCGCGGCCAACACGATGCAGCCCGACCAGCTCGGCAGCGCGCGTCCAGCGCTGTCGATCGCAGCGCGCCGCGCCACTGCTTCGCCATTGATTGAAACCGTCTCGCCCTCGGCGCAGATATTATCGCCCTCGGCGGCCGCGACACGCTTGATGAAACGGTCGCCTTCATCGTCGAACCCGCGCGCCGCGGCCATAGCCGGGGCGATATCGCGCGCTTGCACGGTGACGATTGAACCTACCCCAATAGGTCCATCGCCGCGCAGATAAAGTCCCATCGGAATAGAGGGGCTGTGATTGTAAAGCACGAGGTCGCGCCCGAACACTGAGGCCGCCACGACAAGTCCACTGGCGAGCGCGCCCACGGCCAGCCACACGGCGCGCGAAGCGAGAAAACGGGATTGGTTTGTCATCGCGCCGTCAGTGAAGATGAACGCACGCCCTTTGTTCAAGCGGAATCAAGCAAGGGGCGGGACGCCTCACCATTCCGCAACAGCCAAAGGCGACCAACGGCGGATCGCGAGGGTGACCCAGATGGACGAGACGGGGCGGGGTTGCTAACCGACAATGCCATGCTCGATCCCTTTGTCGCTCCATTGCTTGGGTTCTCCGCTATCGCGAGCGGGTTGATCGCCGGATTGTCACTGGCGTTCACGACATTCATTCCCGATGCGTTGGAGAAACTTGACCGCCGCAACGCGGTCGCGGCCATGAATGCGCTGATTTCCGGCGCGGTGCGCTCGCCCTTCGCCGTGCTCTTCTATGCGGTGTCGCTGTCGTCGCTCCTGCTCGGGATCGAGACGATCGGCCGGTATCTAGAAATCATGCGTATGGATGGGTTCGCGTTCGACCACCGGACGATTAACTTCATCGTGATCGGCAGCGGCGCGTATCTATTCGGCGTCACATTGCCGACGCTTACCGCGCTTGGGGCGTTGAACTGGGTTTTCGAACTTAAGGCGCCGGATTTTTCGGAGGATGAGTGGGCGCAATGGCTGCGCATGTGGAAGCTCCTCAATTTCACGCGCACATTTGGCGCATTGGTCGCGACCGCGATGTTCGCGGCGGCGCTCTGGTCGCTTTGACGCTTGCAGGGGCTGCGTGCGGATCGGGTGGGTCAGACGGCTTCGCCGACTCCTTTTGGGGCCGGGAGGGTAGGTTTTGCGCGGGGGTGAAAGCCCAGAGCATAGGGGGCGCTCGTGCAGGGGCTCGATCCGGGATCGTCTATGATAATCGGCGTTACATTTTCCAATCGCAGCGAACGCGTTGAAAAATTTCGGCACGAGTGCGCCCACGCGGTATCGAGCTGCCGCTTTATGGGAGCAAGGTTCCATTTCCATGAAACGCTAATCACGCTGCTTTACGCGGATTAAGCGAAGCGTGTCGTAAACCAAACGCGGGCTTGGAGCCGGGTTTGGCATGAGTGCGCTGGCAAGCAGCTTACAAACGATGACGCGGCTGCTGCCGCGCGGCGTCTGCGCGCGCGCGCTCACCTACGCCGTGCTGGCCTCGCTCTTTCCGCTCTTGGCGCTGCTCTATGTAAGCGCAACCCCCGAGGGGCCGCGCCCGCTGGCGGCCTTGGCTCTGGGCGTGACTTTGCTCAGCTTTATCGGCCTGGTGCGCTCGTTGCGGCCGATCGCTACGATCGCCGGCATGCTCGACCGTCAAGTCCGCGAGCAGGATTCCGGTCCCAGCCCCAGGTGCGATGATCATCGCCAGATCATCGCCAACTTCCAGATCATCACCGCTCGGCTGGAGGCGCTCGATAAGCAGGCGCAGCGCCATCCGGTCTCCGGATTGCCAAGGCGGGAAGTTTTTTTCGAGAGCGTGTCGCAAGATCTAGCCTTCTGCGCGACGCCGGCTCTGCTGGGGTTGGTGCGTCTGGCGAATTACGACCAGATCGTCGCCTTCGATGTCGATGCCGCCGATCGCATACTGGCGGCGACTGCGGCGCGCTTCACTGGTGCAGTCGGAGCGGGCCGTCCGCTCGCGCATGTCGACCGCGACTGCTTTGCCGTTTGGTTCGGCGCCGGGACAGAGGCGAAAGCGGCGCAGGCCGAGCTGGAAGCCATCGGCTACGCGCTGATGCGCGACATTGAAGACAATGAGGCGACGGTCACACCGGACATTCAGTTGGGCGCAGCGCTCTATCCCGCGGACGCCGACGAGCCCGCAAATCTCTTGAACCGCGCGTTTGTCTCGCTGGCGCGGCCGCAACGCACGGCCGAGGGCGCGATCGCCTTCTTTGCTAGGCCTTCGCCGCAAGTCGCGCGGCGGCGCTTTTCGCTCGAGCAAGATCTACGTCACGCAATCCGGCGCAACGAGCTAACACTGCAATACCAGCCCATCGTCGATCTCGCGATGGGTCGCGTCGTCGGGGCCGAGGCGCTGCTGCGTTGGCGCAACGCCAGCAACGTGATGATCTCGCCGACCCAAATCGTGCCGATCCTTGAGGATAGCGGACTAGTGCATGAGATCGGACTTTGGACCGTTAACGCCGCTTGCCGCCAGCTGCGCGCGTGGGGCGACGCCGGCCACAACGATCTCAAGGTCGCGGTGAACATTTCAGCGCACCAGCTTCGCGACAGCTCGCTGGTTAGCGCGCTGCAACGGATGGTGGCCTCGCATGGGTTGAAGCCCGCCCAGCTCGAACTCGAATTGACCGAAACCGCCGCCATGGAAGACGCGGCGCGCACCCACGCCATGTTTGAGCAATTGCGCGCGGCTGGCTTCAGCTTGGCAATCGACGATTTCGGCAGCGGCTATTCGAGCTTGGCCTATTTGCGTCGCTTGCCGTTCCAGAAGCTGAAGATCGATCGCGAGTTCGTTTCTTATGTCGATCAGCGCGCCGATAGCCGCACCATCTGCAAAGCGCTCATCGATCTGACAGCAGGGCTTGAACTCGCCGTGCTCGCCGAAGGTGTTGAGCGGTTTGAAGAGGTGAAGACCTTGCATGCGCTCGGTTGCTCAACCTTCCAGGGCTATTTTTTCTCGCGTCCGCTTGTGGCGGGCGATTTTCTGACAACCATTTCCGACCCGGAGTGGACGGCGCGTCTTGGTTCGCCCGTGCGCCGTCAACAAGAAGAACTAAGGAGACGTCTCTCGTGATCCGGCCATTCCGCGTTACGGCGGCCGCGCTTGCGGCCATGCTCGCCAGCGCATGCTCGCACATGCCCGACATCGGCAATGTGCTGCCAAGCTCTACTTCCGTCACACCCGACCTCGCGCCGCGCGAGCGTGTGCGTGTCGCGATCGAGTTGCTCGGTGAGGGCGATGCGCGCCGCGCCGAAGCTGAACTGGAGGCGGCGCTGGAGGAGCAGCCCAGTCTGCGCAGCGCCGCGCGCTTGCTGGAGCAGATTAATGGCGATCCGGCCCAGTTGTTGGGCGGCGGAACGGCGCGCGCTTACACGGTCCGCCCAGGTGAGACGATGTCGGAGATCGCACAGCGCTTTCTAGGCGACTCGCTGCTCTTTTACGCGCTCGCGCGCTACAATGATCTTGATGCGCCCAACCAACTTTCGGCCGGGCAGACGCTGATGATTCCGCGGCGCCAGGGCGTGTCCGTCGCATCCGCGCCATCGGCAGGCGCCCAGTCCCCGGCAACGCCGAGACCTGCGCAGCCACTCGCGTCCGCGCCCAGCGCCAACGCCAGCCGCGCCAATGAGCTGCGCCTCCAAGGCTTACAGCACTTGAACGGCGGCAACGTCGATCGCGCGGTGACGTTGCTGCGCCAGGCCCGCGCCCTCGACGCGGGCAACGCAGCCATTCAGCGCGACCTCGACCGGGCGGTGCGGCTGCAAGCTTCGCTAGGCGGAGCCAACTAAATGAAACTCGTCGGCAGATACCAGATCCAAGCGCGGATCGGACAAGGCGCGATGGCCAATGTTTATCGCGCCTATGATCCCGGCATTGATCGCGTGCTCGCGATCAAGGTGCTGAAGCGAGAGTATTGCCGCAACGCACAGTTCGCGTCTCGCTTTCTACGGGAGGCGCGCGCCGCCGGCGCGCTATCGCATCCCAACATCGTCACCATCTATGACGTCGGTGAGATCGAGGGCTTCCCCTACATTGCCATGGAATTGCTTGACGGCGCCCCGCTCGATCGAATCGCGGAGCAAAAGGGTCAGTTCCCGATCGGTGAAGTGATCGACATTGGCTGCCAGTTGGCTGAAGCCCTCCGCTACGCGCACGCCCAGGGCATCGTTCACCGCGATATCAAGCCGTCCAACATCATGCTCGGCAAGGACGGCCGCACGCTGAAGATTCTCGATTTCGGCATTGCCCGCATCGAGCACTGCACCGAAACGCAAGACGCCGAAATGGTGCGCACCCAGATCGGCCAAGTTGTTGGCACGCCGCGTTATATGAGCCCCGAACAGGCGCTCGGGCGTGAGCTCGACGGGCGATCCGATTTGTTTTCCGTCGGCGCGCTGCTCTACGAATTAATCACCGGCGGCCCGGCCTTCAATGGTGCGAGCGCGGCGACCCTGGCGTTACAGATTACACAGCAAGATCCAACGCCCATCCAAGTGATCCCGGAATGCCCGGCGGGACTTCGTTTCATCGTCGAAAAACTCCTGGCAAAGCGGCCGGAAAAACGTTTCGCCAATGGCGCGGCTTTGCTGGAAGCGTTGCAGCGGGAGAAGGCGGCGTTCGAAAGCACGCAAGCCGATGGCGGTCGCCGCCGTTTGCCGCTGCCCGCGCGCGCAGCGTTGGTCACCACGGCGATAACCGCCGCCGTGCTCGCGCTCGGCATAGGTTTCGTGCTGGATCGCCAATACGCTGCGATGGAGCAGGTGGCGCTCACTTCGGGCGCTTCGATCGCCTCGTTCGTCGCCAGCAATGCGGCGTTGACTGCGGCGGAGAATATCGGCCTGCCGCCCGAGCAGCGTGATTGGCTGGCGACGCGCGCCTTCGTCATGGCCGCCGCCGAAGATCCGAACGTCACGCAAATGTTGATCGTGGACCATGAAGGCGTCATTCAGGCTGCGAGCGCCCCCGATCTGGTCGGCGCGCGCTACATGCAGCCGACCGGGCGGCGCATCGAAGCTGGCTCAATCGAAGTCACCGTGACGACAATGCGTACAGCCGATGGGGCGCAAAGCTTTCGCTTCACGCGACCCATCGAATACGCCGGCCATCACGTTGGCGCGGTGGAAGTCAGCGTTCTGCGCACCGCGCTCGACCAAGCCGCTCTCATCTCGCGCATCATGATGATCGGGCTTGGCCTGCTCACACTCGTTCTGGTCGCCGGTCTCACCATCGCCGCAACCAAATGGATTTTGCGGCCGCTGCGTCAGCTTCGCCTCGCGCTCCGCGACGCGGCCGGCGGCGATGTTGATTTCCGCATTTCGCATCAACGTCGCGACGAGTTCGGCGATCTTTTCGAGGCGTTCAACGCCTTGATGGTCGCCATGCACAAGCGGCTTGAGGCGGGCAGCTTCATTAAGCCCGCCAATCTCAACGCCACCGCCATTCGCACGCCGGCCAATGAGAGCGTGGCGCCGCAGGACGCTCAACGGGGAGAAAAATGGTCACTCTAAGGCTGTTTCACGCCGCCGATCCCTTCCGTCCCATCGCGACGCGGGCGCTCGCCGCCGGCGTGGTGGAGATCGGGCGCGATCCTGGCGTCGACTGGCTGATTGAGGACGTCGCCTGCGAGCTCTCGCGCCGTCATTGCGTGCTGCGCATCAGCGACGACGGCGTTCACGTGCGGGATTTGAGCGCCAATGGGGTTTTCGTCGGCGAGGAGCGACGGCGCTTGCCGCGTGACGTCGAGACCTTGCTTCCGGCCGACGGCTCAATACATCTCGGTCAGTTCATGATCACCGTCGATTTCGCGATGACGCCGGCCAATGATCGCGCCGAACCGCATGGCGGCTCTATCGACGCGCCGTTCCATTTGCCGATCTTGCGCGAGCCTGTGCTCTCGGCGGCGGATTTTGTTGTAAGCGACAATTGGGAGCGGCCCGGCCAAGACAGAGCGGCGCGCGCGGCCCTGCCGGACGCAGCTTTGCTCGAGGCGTTTTGTGAAGGGGCGGGCCTCGATCCCTCGGTGTTTGCGGGTGAGGATCCCGCGGAAGTGGTGCGCCGCGCTGGCCATGTGTATCGGCAAGCCGTCCTGGGTCTTTCCGACCTGATGGGGGAGCGCACGTCGCTCAAGTGCGCGTATGAGATGAACCGCACGCGCGTGTCGGCGACGGAGAACAATCCGTTCAAATGGGCCGACCCGCATCGCGTCGCGGTTGATCTGCTGCGATCGGGCAATGATCCGTTCTTGTCTGACGGCGCGGCGGTGAACGCGTCGTTTCAAGACTTGAAGAAGCATCTCTTGTGTCTGATGGCTGGCTCACGCGCTGCGGTCGCCGCTGCCTTCGAAGGGCTCAGTCCCGCTGGCGTTGAGGAAGAAGCGAAGGGGCATAGCGTCCTGCTCAAGGGCGAGGCGTGTTGGCGCGCGTTCCAAAAGCGCCACGCCAGTCTGATGGCCGACGCGAGCGAGAACGCACAAAGCGTCGTCAACCGCGCGTTCAAGACCGGCTATGAGCGCCATGTGCGTAAGCTTGATGGATTGAGCACCCAATCGTGAGCACATCTGTTCTTTCCGCTCGCCCGTCAGGTCTGGTCGCGCATCTTGGCGGTCTGAAATTTCTTTCCGTTGCGCGCAGCCACATCGGCCACGTGCGAACGCTGAACGAAGATGCCTATCTCAATCGCCCCGATGCTGGGCTGTGGGCGGTCGCCGATGGCATGGGCGGGCACGCGCGCGGCGATGTCGCTAGTGCGCGCGTCGTGGATGCTTTGGGAGCGATAAACGCTTTCGGCTCGGCCTATGCGTTTCGCGACAGCGTCAACCGCGCTGTGGGTGAGGTGAGCGCAGCGTTGTTTGCGGAATCCGGCGACGACGCCATGGGATCAACCGTCGTGGCGCTGCTGGCGCATCGCGGGCATTTCGCCTGCCTCTGGGCCGGCGATAGCCGCGCCTACCTCTACAGGAACGGCGTGCTCCGGCGCCTCACGCGCGACCACAGCATGGTGCAGGAGATGGTCGATGCTGGCGCCCTCTCACCGGCGGAAGCCGCCGTCCATCCGAAGGCCAACATAATCACCCGCGCCGTCGGCGTTCAGCCGAGGATCAGTCTCGACGCCGAATGCGGCGCCATCCTGCCGGGTGATCGCTTCCTTCTGTGCTCCGACGGCTTGTCCGGCGCGGTCGGCGATCGAACCCTTAGCGAGATCGTCCGACGCGCACCCTTAGAATGGGCCGCGCAAAGTCTCGTCGATCACGCTTTAGCCGCCGGCGGCCGCGACAACGTAACGGTCGTCTTGATCGCTGCCGCCGAAATCGAGACCGGTGGTCTCAAAGCGTCACCCCAGCGTCCATAGGCGAGCGCCGCACGCCGCGCACGCGCCTATGACGGGTGAGCGGTCGTCGCCCACCGCTTCGCGCGGCTGGCCCGTCTCCGATCCAAGGCTGCGGCGCTGGGCGACCAAGAGCGCCTCGCGCCCGCACAAAGGCAATACGCCGGCGAAGCTGGACGCAGTCCTTGGCTCAAGTTCGGTTTGCAGCGCGTTTTCGGGCACGGGCCGCGTTCTTGCTGAGCTTTGCGCAGCGCATCGCGCCGCCACGCGACGAAGAGCATTGCGTCCTTCTGGCGGTTCATATCGATCGCAGACAGGCCTCTATCGGGCGTGATCAATATTCGCTCGGCAAGAAGATGACGTCGTTTTGAAGCCAGAGTGTGATTTCCGGCAACGGAAAGTCGGTGAACGGAATGGCCTGAGACGTCACGGAATTATGGTCGCCATCCTCGCAGGTGAGAACCGCGCTTCGGTCCGCAGCGACCTTCAGGACCCAGACCTGAAATGGTTCGGCGCGGACGCGCGGATCGTGCTGGTGCGAGGCGATCGCGTCCAACAGCCAATAGGCGCCGCCCGCCTCGGCGACATAGTGCGCGCCGTCTGTGTAGGTGATCGAGGGCCAGAGCGGATGGCGATACCAATGTTCGCTGCCCGTGAAGTTGAGAAGATCGGGCGCGCGAAGAGACTTTGACGACATGATGTTCGTCTCCAGTGCAATGCAGGGTGTTGGTGGAGTGCGCCGCTCCGGCATCGAAGGGAGCGGCGCATTGGGTTCAGGCCGCTTCGCTGTCGGCGTCGGCCATGCCGAGCGACTTGACCTTGCCTTCGGCGGGATCGATGGCGACGAACACCTTGCCGACCCAGCGGGAGGTCGCGCGGTCTTTCCAGCGATCGTGGCGCAGAACGCCGGTAACCTCGACCAGTACGCCCTTACGCATCGCCTTTGCGGCTTCTTGTTGCGCTGGGCAGAAGATCTCGACGGTGAAGCGATCGCGGCGCTCGCCGCTTGGCACTTCCAGCCAGAGTGAGACGATCTCGCTTGCGCCGCCGCGCAATTCGAGGGTGCGGACTTTGGGATCTTCGAGCAGCTTGCCGGTGAGCGTGACGCGGTTGTTCATGGGGTGTCTCCTTTGCTTGTTCGTTTGAGTGCGGCGCCGCGGGCGTTCGCCCGCGACGGCGCTTTTCGCGCCCGGCCATGAGGCGGCGGCTGCAAGGAGAAAATGGTGGGGCCCGCGTCCGTGAGGACCGCAGGCGGCGAAGCCGCGCGGGGAAACGATTTTGTCCTTGTGGACGGCGACGGCCGGGCGGAGATGGCGACGGCGTGGGTGAACGCTTGCGGCGGACTTCAAGACGCCAAGCTGAGTACGCATGATCCCGATGCGTGACTTAACGGCGCCGCTGCGAATGCTGGGCCGCTAGCTCATCGCCGCGCGCGCCCAATCGTTCCAGTCCGGATAGCCGCTGGGCGGCAGAGCCAGCTCGCAAACGATAGAAGTCTCGACGCGTGTTCTGAGCCGCGTTGCCGCTGCAAGGCCTGCTTCGTCATTGTCAGCCGCGATGATGAGCCTGTCGATGACGGCCGGCGGTTCAAACCGCGCGAGGTTCTCCGCGCTGAGGAAAGCCCAGGCGCCGGCGCCAAGCGCGCGTCGGGCTGAGAGCGCCGTCTCCAGACCTTCAGCAACGACAAGCGTGTCGGTTGGCGCATCGATGCGCACATAAGCGCCCATCAGACGGCCGATCGTGCGCCTGGGTGTTGCCAGTGCTGCTTTGGAGGCGCCGTGGGCGGTGAGCAGTGTGACTTGAACGCCCTGCACCGCCCCTTGCGCATCGACCAGCGCCGCAACTAGTGCGGGCCGGCGCTCCCGATCTTCCAGGCTCGTCATGCGTGGGTGAAAGCGCAGAACGTCGCTGCCGGGTAGTTCGCCTTCGATGGCGCGCCCGCGCAGATAGCGCTCGGCGATCGTGCCGGCGATCGGCTTGCTCTCATCCCAGAGTCTGAGAATGCGCGCACGCCGGTCTTCGTCGCCGCGTTCGGGCTTAAGCCGTACGCTGGGCTCGCTCGGTTGCGGCGTATGGGCGCCGTCCTCGTCGAGCAGGCCCAAATCCGCGAACTCGTCGCGCACCGCGCGCCAATCGTCGCGCGGGCTGAAGCAATGAATGAGCACGCGACCGTCCTCGGTCTCCAGCAGCGAGACCGAGCGATCGGCGGGGCCATGGCCGGGCCCGCGCACCAGGGCGCGGCGTCCGCCATCGAGGAGCACGCCGCCCATTGCATCGACAATGCGCTTAAGCCGCGACATCAGAGGCTCCCAACGGGGGGCGCTTGTTGAGCAGCCAATCGACCGCCAATTGCGCTTGCGCTGCGGCATGGAAGAAGGCGCGTTTGTCGGAGCGGAGTATGGACATCCAGTTTCCAATATAGGCGGCGTGATCGAAGATGTGATCGGGCGGCAGTCGAAGATGAGCGCCCAGAATCGCTGCGCCGATCTCGGCGACCAGTTCCTCGGCCGCGACCGCTTGCTTGTCGAAGCGCCGGGATAAATCGCGCCCGACCCGGTGGGGCGCCGCCGTCGCGTGCACCGCTTCGTGGTTCAAGGTGGCGGCATAGGCCTCCGCACTGTCGAAAGCGGCGAGCGGCGGCATGGCGATGACATCGCGGCTTGGGATGTAGCAGGCTCTATCCCGCGAGAGGATGCGATCGATCTCCAATCCAGCAAACCAGCGCTCATGCGCCGCAATTGGCGTCGTAGCGCTTTCTTCAAGGCTTGGGTGAAAGGCCTCGCTCAAGCCTTCGATCTGGTCGGCGTTGAACGCGACATAGGCCTTCAGAAACCGGAAGCTGTCATCACTTGATGCGCGATCGGCGCGCCCCTCGCGGCGCTGAGCGACGCCATAATAGACGACCAGTTCGCCGCGCTCGCCCCGGCGGACATGGGCGCCGAGTTTGACGGCTTGTTTGAAGGTCAGCCAATAAGGCGAGGCGTAGCCGTGCGCTGCGGCCGCATGCCAAAGCATGATGGTGTTGACGCCCCGGTAGCATTCGCCAGTCACGCGGCGTGGCAAGACAGGGCCGATGCGTGCGCCATCCCAGGGCCTGCGCCAAGGCATCACGCCCTGTTCCAGAGAGGCGAGGATGCGGGCGTTTATGTCAGCGGCGATGTCACGCCGCATGTGTGCGGAAGTAGTCATGAATTGTCTCACTCAAGATGTGACGGCGCGACCGGCCTCGCGGGTGCGAGACCGGCCGGCCGTCCAAACCAAACGGATGATCAGGCTTGCGCCGCGAGCGCCGCTTCGGCGGCGCGCGTGAGTGCGAGCGCGCCTTCGCCAATCGGGGTCACCAGGCAATCGGGCAGCCAACGTGTTTGCGCGAACGCCTTAGCCGCGGCGTCAGCGAACTCGCTCTTCTTGAGCTTGGCCAGCGCCTGTAGTTTGGCGTTGCGTTGGGCTTGCGGCAGATCGGCGAGCGCCGATCCTTCCGCCAATGCGTTGAGGGCGTATTGCTTGGACGTGCGTTGCCAAAACGCGCTGTCGGGAGACCAGTGGGCGCTCATGTCGAGCCCGATGGCGGCGGCGAGCCCGTCGGCTGCGCGTTGACGTGCGCCATCGCGCGCGGTCGCGCCCTCGTGGGTAAGGTCGATGGTTTCAGCGACGAGGATCGCGAGGCGCGAGAGGAGCGCTTGGTTATCGAGCGCCAACGCCTCGGCCAAGGTTTCCGGAAACGACCGCGCGGTCTTGAGCGCCACGAACGGATCGTCGCCAAAGTCGCGGGGGATGGTGCGGATTTCCGGTCCGGCGACATCGCCTGACCCCGTGCTCTGTTGGGCAAGCACGCAAACCAAGAGCGCCAGCGCCACATGCGCGTCGCCCGCTACGCCAGCGCGGATGGCGCAGGTGCGTGCGAGGGTGAGATCGCGCATCAACGCTTTGCTGAAGGACGCGCCGGCGGGCGCGCCCGCGTCAGCCGGATCATCGTCGCTGTCGCCGGCGGCTTTGGCCTTGTTGCGCAGCTTATCCAGCATTTTGATATCGGCGCGCCGAATGAGTCCGCGCTGGAGTGTGGGCTTGCCGTCGCGATCGACGCTGACCATGGCGCCGGCATGCGCCATCAAGGCGGGGTCGTACATGCGTGCGCTCTCGATGATGGCGTCGCGTTCGCCATCGAGCGCTTCGCGCCGGTCCCAAAGCGCGTCAGCGTCTGGGCCATCGTCCTTACCTTTAAGCGCGCTGTCGATCCGCGCGATCTCGTCATCGAGGGCGGTCATGCGGCGCTTTTCCTTGGCCGTGAGTTTACGTTCGCCGGGACGGAGCCGCTCTGCGGCGAACCCTTCGACATGGCCGCCGGCGAGATTGATCTCGGCCCAGCCCCAGCCATCGGCCAGCAATGCGTCGCGAAGCGCCTCGGCTTTCTCAAAGGCGAGACGCTGAAGAATTTCCCCATCTTCCAGGAAGGCGATGGTCTCCTCGAACAGGTCCTTGACGATGCGTCCGCCGGCCGCGGCATAGGCATCAACGCCCACAAAGCGGGCGAGGCGATCATTGAGCGGCGTTCGTCCTTGGGTCAGCGCGCTCCGCACGGCGTGGGCGCTGGTGATCGGTTTGCTTAGTCCTTTGAAAACGCGTTCCTGAGCCTCGTGATCGCCGAGGCAGAAGGCGCGCGCGACATCAAGTGTGAGTTCGCTTTTGCGATAAGCGGCGCGAATGCGTGGGGCCAAATGCGCGAGCGCCAAACGTTGTTCGACGTGTCGGAGCGTCGCGCCAAAGCGCTCTGCGACAGCTTCCGGCGACTGCCCCGCCTCTACGAGTGCGGCGTAGGCTTCCACCTCGTCCATGGCGTTCATCTCGACGCGCTGGACGTTCTCAGCCAGCGAGGCTTCGGCGGCGGCGGCGGGCTCAACGATTTGGCAGGGCGTCGGCCAGTCCTTGCCTCGTTCGCCTTGAGCGACGAGGAGCTTGAGCGCCGCGTGGCGGCGCGCGCCGGCGACGACCGCGAACTTGCCGTCCTCGCGCGCGGTTACGGTGAGATTTTGCAAGAGGCCATGGGCGGCGATGGATGCGGCGAGCGCATCGATGTCGCGTTTGCGTTCTGTGCGGCGGACATTGTCTTTGCTTTCGACGAGCTTGTTGAGCGGGATGAGTTGAAGTGCTGACATTGGTTTCGAGCCTTTGACGGAGCTCCGCGTCAGCGGAAGTGCTGCGCGGGATCGCTTGCGCGACGCGTCCCGCTTCATCGCCCGCGCCCTGAGGCGGGCCGGGTCGAGGGCTCGTTACGAGAGCGCAAGCGTCCCTCGACGCGGTCCGCCGGCGCGGGCAACGCTTTCGCGTCGCGCAGGCGATCGCGCGCATCGCCCGGCGCCCGCGCCATGATCTGCCCATGGGCGGCGCGCTTGCTCTTGCCAGATGCGCCCAGTGCGGCTTTATTGGCGGCATGCTCAACTGGAGGTTAAAAATGCCTGCCAGCCAGACTGCGCTGGACTTCATCGATTTTTGCGAAAAGCAGAGCGACCCAGCCGCGATTGGCGATCGCTTCATCGCGACGCTGAATTCACTCGGTTACCAGCACATTGCCTGCGCGTCGCACGTCGATCCGCTGCGGCCGCGGCCCGGAACAGTCAGTGTCGTCAATTATCCGATGGCGTGGCTGCAGCATTATTCGGCGGAAGGCTTTGCGCGCATCGATCCGGTATTTCTTGCCGCACGCATCATGACTGCGCCGTTCAATTGGAACGATTGTCTGGCCAAGATGCGCCTCAATGGCGCGCACAGGCGTGTGCTGGGGGAGGGCGCGGCCTATGGGTTGGCCGGCGGCATGACCATTCCGCTGCGCTCGCCTGATGTCGTTCCCGCATCCTGCTCGCTGATCGCAGGCCCGGACGGCGTTGATCCCCTGGATATGGCGCACACCTTAATGGTGGTGGTCTACGGACATGGCGCCATGCACAGGCGACTGAACCCCAACGCGCTGGCGGCGCCGGTGGTGTTGGCTCCGCGCGAGCGCGAGTGCCTAACGCTCGCTGGACGCGGCAAGAGCGATTGGGCGATTGGCGAACTCCTCGGCATAAATGCCCGCACCGCGCACAATTCCATCGAGCGCGCCAAGAGGCGCTACGGCGTGTCGCACCGCGTGCAAGCGTTCGTGCGTGCGGTGTTCGATGGCCAGATCATGGTCGACGATTTGGCGAACTGACCGGCGGCTTTGCCGCTGCCGCTCATCCACCTGAGGATCGGTATATGCAGCCGCTCGTCGTTGCTCGCTATTTAGAATCCGACCCTTGGCTGTACGGTGAGCGCGAGGTGCGCTGTGAAGCTACGCTTCGGTGAAGAGACGCGGCAGCACTAGGTCCAACGCATCGATCGGAAAACGCAGTGAGACCGGTCCTTTCTCGCTCGCGGACCCGAGGATGCGGTCTTTCAGCAAGTCTCCGAGCAATGTGCGCGCCGTGCGTTCGCCGAGGCCTGTGATGGCGTCGGCGTCGCCACGCGCGATCTCGCCACGATGAAGCGCTTCAACGAGCAGGATCGCCGCCTCCGGCCGCCATCCCTTGTGGTCGGCATATTTGCGTAAGCGATCCGACAGCCCGCCGAGGTCAAAGAGATCGGTCATGAAGCGTACCTGGTCGAGGCACACTTTCAAAAACCAAGTCGAATAGTCTTCGAGCGCGCGCGACGAGAGATTGCCGCGTCCGTCAAGGTCGCCTTGGCGCGGCGTGTCGGCGTGGTCCATCATCCGCTTGTATTCGCCCCGACTTTCGAGGCCCCGCGCCAAGCCGCGTGAAATCGACCACAGACCGTGCGCGCCAATCCCAGCTTGAAGCGCCATTGCATGGCTCATCAGGCGGCTGACGCGCCCATTTCCATCCGGGAAGGGATGAATGTAGTTGAGGCGGTGATGTGCGGCCGGCAGCGCCAACAAGCGCGCGGCTGGGCTGGTCTGCGCGCCATATCTGCGTTCAAAGTGCGTCATGAAGGCGGCAACGACACCGCTGCGAGGCGGCAAATGCCTGCCCACCGCCACCTCGTGCGTTGGATCTTTGCGCAGTTCTCCCGGCGCCATAACAAAGCTACGCCCTGCGCCTTCAATTAGGAGCATGGCTTCCGGCGCACCAAAATAAAACTCGCGGTGCAGGCGTTGAATGAACTCGACGCGGGTTGCTGGCGCCAATGTGCCGGCTGCAAACTCTTCGTCGATCATCTTTTGAATGCGTATGTGCGCGCGCGCTTCGAGTTGAAGGTTGCGACGCTCTTCGTTGGCATCGAGATCGTTGTTTAAAGCGCGTTCAATTTCGCGCGGGCGCGTGTTGTGTCCCTCAATCAGGTTTGAATAATAGCAGTTCATCACCCGCACGAGATCAGCCAGGTTGGCCGCTGTTGTGGGATGAAGCCGAACCGCGAGCCTGTTCGCCGCACCCGGTAATTCGGCCACGAGGTCGAGCAACTCGCCCCGTGCTTCCTCAAGGAAGCACGGCTCAATGCGGGTCGGGACCTCGATAAGGGCGCTTGCCATTTTGCCGATTATGACGGAATCGGAAGCAATTGGCTACATTGAGTTTTTTGAGAGATTGGGGTCGGCTTTTGCCGATATTTGTAGCCGATCTTTTTGCGGCGACAAAGGCGCCTGAAATCAGGCGTTTAGGCGACCTTGCTGGTGTTGCGCTGCCGATGATCTCCAATGCGTGCGCCGCTTTCGACCACGAAGGTCGCAAAGTGGTGGCGAGGGCGTGCAAGCGTGCGTCCGGAAAACCGGACAAGCCGCGCGAGAGATCCGGGTTTGCGGCGAGCCGAACGCGCTGATTCGACACGCGTCAAGGGGGCCCGTGGGACCCGTTACGCCGTCTCAGCGAGACAGGCACCCTCCGCGCAATTGGTCGGAGGCAACATGATCTACATCGTATCGGCGGAGAACAGGCGACGTTTCCATCACTTGCTGACGGAGATGCATCGCCAGCGCAAACAAGTGTTTATCGATGAGTTGAAGTGGCGGCTCGAGGAAAGCGCGGGGCTTGAGGTTGACGCCTACGATAGCGAAGACGCGATCTATCTGATCGAGGCGGCAACGCCACGGGGAGAGATCAGTGTTTCCGCGCGGCTGCTGCCGACAGATCGTCCGCACTTGTTGAGCGAGCAATTCAGCGATCTCTGTGAGGCGCCGCCGCCTTCAGGCCCCACTATTTGGGAAGCAACCAGGTTTTGCCCCGCGCCCGACACAACATGCGGGGCCCCGCGCCGTCTGATGCTTGGGCGCATGATCGCTGGCATCCTGGAGACGGCGCTGCTCTTTGGCGTTGAAGAGGTCACGTATGTGGCGAGCGCGGCCTTGGCGCCCATGGCTGGCGCCGCAGGATGGCAGGTGCGTGCATTGGGGCCCGCGCGCGGGAAGGGCCGCGACAAAATCCAAGCCTTCGCCGCGACGATCGACACCGACGGGCTTCGACGCGTGCGTCGGGCCTTCAATATCAGCGCGCCGTTGACGCGATTTGCACCGGTCGAGCCGGCGCGTGCGGCTTAAGCGGGGAGTAGCGTCATGACTTTCATCTCGCCCAATCCCCACGATACGCTCGCTAGCGATCTCGACGCCGTGCAGCGTGATGGGTTTGTCGTTCTTGATGGTCTGCTGAGCGGCGCAGAAATCAAAGCGCTTGTTGACCAACTCGAGCCTTGGCTCCTGCGCACGCCGCGCTGCGAGGGCGACTTCCATGGCTGGTCGACGACGCGCGTCAATGGGCTTTTGTCGAAGGCGCCGGTGGTGCAGCGATTGGCGCTGCATCCGCGCATTGTTGCGCTTGCTGAAGCCGTGCTCGCGCCGGCGTGCGATTGTATCCGCCTCAACATGACCCAGGCCATCCGCATTCATCCTGGTCAGAAGGCGCAAGCGCCGCATCGCGATGAGGAGATGTGGCCCGCCGATCCCAAGGGGCAGGTCTGGTCGCTCAATGTGATGTGGGCGGTCAGCGACTTCACCGAGAGCAATGGCGCAACGCGGCTTTGGCCGAAGAGCCATATCAATCGCCTAGGGCGCGCACCCGATCCGAGCGAGGCGATACAAGGCGTGATGAAAGCAGGGTCGGCGCTCGTCTATCTTGGCGGGCTGACACATAGCGGCGGGGCCAATCGATCAGAGACGGATCGCACCGGGATTGTCATCGGCTATTGCGCGGGCTGGCTGCGCACTTACGAAGAGCAATTTCTCGCATACCCGCGCGCGGTCGCGCGCCAATTCCCAGCAGAGCTGCAACGCCTCATAGGCTATCGCCATCACCGTCCCAATCTCGGCAATTGGGAAGGTCAAGATCCGATTGAATATCTGCGTGATGTCACGCCCTGCGGCCCGCATCGCGACGCGCTGCCGCCCGCCATTGCCGCTGAACTGAAAGCGGTGATGGCGGCCGCTGACGCATGACATGTCGCCGGAAGTCACCAGCGCCGCGCGACGCGCCTATGAGGAGATCAAAGAGCGCGTGCTCGATGGACGCTTGCCTGTTCGCTCGCGCATTGATGTGGAGGTCTTGGCCCGCGATCTGGGCGTAAGCTCCATGCCGGTGCGCCAGGCGCTTGGTCTGCTCACCTGGGAGCGTCTGGTTCGGCCGGGGAAGCGTTCGGCCTATGAAGTGGCGCTCTGGTCCGAGATGGAATTGGCGCACCTCTATGAGTGGCGCGGGGCGCTCCTGATGCTCGTGCTTCCCTGTAATGCCGCGGGATCTGAATTGATGCGGATTGCGCGCACGCAGCCTTATGCGCAAGCGGTCGCCAGCGTCATGCGCCGGGTTGAGGAGGGCGCAAATTCGAACTTGCGGCGGGCGGCGGCTAACGCGGACGATCGCCTGCATGCAGCGCGCTTAGCTGAAGGGGAGGTGCTTGGCGACGTTCAAAGCGAGTTCGAAACCCTCGTCAATGCGATCGCGGAGAGGACAAGGCGGACGAACGCGCTCCTAAAATCATACCAGCGCCGCCGCGTCCAGAACGCACAAGCGCTGCGTGCACGCGTCGCGCTCAACGCGCTCCCACGCAACGGCGCGCCTAGCTGATCTCTCAACTGATCTTCATCTTTATCAATTCGGTGATCAATCGCGAAAGCGCGAAGCTTCGGGTGGGCAAACCCATGCCCCATGGAGACGACAATGCGTGAAGACCACAACGAACTGATCGATCTCGGCGCCGCCAGCGCGCTGACCCTCGGCGAGAACTTCGACACCAAGGACGAATCCCTCGTTCAGCCAGACAGCCGCATCTGAAGGCGTTGACGGCGCGGCGAACGGGCCGCGCCGTCATATCCGCTCCCCCTATGACCTACTATCTGGCGCCCGATGTTCACGCCTGCCGGAGTGGCGACTTCATCATCTTTCTTGACGTCAGAAACGATCGCTATCAAGCGGCGCCCGCCGGCGTGCTTGAACTGGACCTTTGCGGCCGGCGCCTTTGCGCACACGACGAAGAGGGCCGTCAGTGGGGCGCAAAGGTTCTGGCGCAAGGATTGGCGCTCAAGAGCCCGCCGGCAGATGTGGCGGTGTCGCCGGCGCCGCTTAAGCCCGCCCATGAGCGGCCCAAGGCGCTTGCTTTTGTCGCCGCACTCTTGTGGGCCGGACGGGCGGTGGATGCGCCTTTGGGCATGCACCATGCACTCAGGGCGTTGCGGGCGCGGCGCACGCACGCGCCGGTGGATCTGTCGCGCGCGCGCACAGAAGCTGCGCTCTTTCAATCATGGCGTCCGCTTTGGCCGCGCACGTTTGTTTGTCTGCACGACACCTTGGCCTTGGCCTGGTTTCTTTCAGCACGCCGGGTGGGTTGCGAAATCGTGTTCGGTGTTCAGGCGAGACCGTTTGCTGCGCATTGTTGGGCCGAAGCCGGCGGCGCGGTGCTCAACGACGAGGCGGAATACTGCGCTTCGTTTGACGTGATCTTGCGCCTATGACGACGCGGATCTTCTGCGTCCGCATGCCGGTGGGGCGGGCAGGATTCGCCGGCCGCGCGCGTGGGTTGTTGGCGCGGGTTTGCGGGCCGGCAGAGGGTGGCTGGGAAACAATCATCGATCGCATGGGCGTGCTGTTGGCGATGAAGCGCGACAGCCGGGATGTGGCGCCGCTGGTGTTGCCCGATCAATTGGGCGTGGTGATTGGGCGCTTGTTCGCACGCGGCGGCGCGGGCAAGCCGGATCAGCTTGTCACCGAGGTGACAAGGCCCGCTGCCTTCGATCTCGTCTCGGGCGGCGGCGAGAGATTGAGCCGCTCGCATTGGGGTCCGTATTGCGCAATCTTGCATGACCGGTTCGCGGACACACTTCGCATCGTGCGTGATCCGATGGGCGCGCGCCCGATCTTTCACACTGCGTCTGATGGCTTGTCGGTTGCGTTCACCCATCTCGCGGATCTCTGCGCAAGCGGCCTTGACGCCAGCATAGACGATTGGGGCGTGCGCGCGTTTTTGACTGATGTGCGCCTGGTTGCCGAGCGTACGGGCGTGACCGGCGTGCGCGAAGTGCTGGCGGGTTGCGAACTGCGTATGGGCCGGGATGGCCTAGAGATCGCCACGGTCTGGCGTCCCGAACAGCCGCGCCGCTGGACACACGGCGCCTTCGCGGACGCGGCGGGGGCGGTGCGCGCCGAGGCGCGCCGCGTAGGCGAGGCCTGGGCCGCGGCGCTGCCGCGCGCGCTCCATCGTCTATCGGGCGGGCTCGATTCTTCCATCGCCCTCTCGATGCTGACCCGCGGCGTCCATCGCGTTGACGGCATCGTCGCGATCAACGAGCACGCGGCGTTCGCCGAAAGTGACGAGCGCGAACAGGCGCGCGCCGCCGCGGCCTGGTTTGGAACAAAGCTGATCGAGCGTGAGGTGCGCGCGGATCGCATCACCTATGCGAGCGTGCTCGATTATGAGCCAGAGACTAAGCCTACCCTCGCGGCCTTGGGTTTTGCCGATGGTGGTTTGGCCTGCGCCGCCCCGGCGTTTGCTGGTGGACCGCTGACATCCGGGCAAGGCGGCGACCAGATTTTTCATCGCTCTTCGCGCGCCGTGCTTGTCGCTGATGCTCTGCGCGACGGCTTATCGCCGCGCGCGGTGTGGCGCATTGCATATGACAATGCCTTGCTGGCGAAGCGGCCGGTCTGGGAGGGCGTTGGCGCCGGGTTGAAGTACGGCGTGCTGCGGCTGCCATTGGAGACGCTGGCGCAACTGGACAGTCCGATGATGTGGCGACTTGAGAGCGACGCGTCGAGCGACGCTTTCCTCACCGAGGCATGGAACGCCCACCCTTGGAAGGCGTTGCAGGAAACCCCAGCGCGCGCCGAGCGCGTGCGGCGCATCGTTGATCTGAGCTATTATCATCAGCCATCACCGCTCACGACATCGTTCCAGAACTGTCCGGTGCTGACGTCCCAGCCGCTGGTCGAGATTTGTCTCTCGGTCGCGCCTTATCTGATGAGCGCGCATGCGACCGACAGGGCGCTGGCGCGCGCCGCGTTTGCTGATGATCTGCCTCCAAGCGTGCTGAGGCGGCAAAGCAAGGGCGACACAACGCGGTTTGTCGCCGACATGTTACGCCGTAATTTGCCGTTCGCGCGCGAGATGCTGCTGGGCGGGCGTCTTGTCGAACGCGGACTCGTGTCGCCTGAGATCGCAAGCGAGCTGGTGGCGCCCAATGTCGTGCTGAATGGAACGGCCAAGGCGCGGCTGATGCGCAGTCTGGCGGCGGAACTCTGGCTCCGGCGTGTCGAGCGTGCACAACAGGAAGCGCAAGCACGCGCTGCTGCGCAGTTGGTTGAAGACGAGGGGCCGGGCTCAGGGACCGGCGTCTGAGCGCGTTTCGCGTAAGGCGCGCCAACGCGCGGCGCGACCGTTTTCCTGCGGGTCGGCGGTGTCGACGTCACGGAGCCACAACTGGATCCAGGCGATGGCGCGTCTCTGTGCCGCGCGCAGCTGAGCTGGGCGCCATTTGACGTGGTAGGCGCCAGGATAGACGTAAAGATCATGCGGCGCCGCTATGTCCTGAAGCCGCGCAATTAAGGGCATCGCCGGCAGCGTTTCGGTTTCCGACAGATTGAAAAGGATCGGCGAGCGCAGGCGCCCGGTGTGATGGATCGGGCTGATCCGGCGCCAATAGTCCGCCCACCCGGATTGATCGTCGCGCCATGGCGCCATCGCGCCAGATTGGCTGCGCCTTATGCGAAAGGCCGCCGAAAGCAGCGACCATGCGCTCGGATCGGGCGGGGGCGAGGATGTGACGGCGGCCGCGAATCTCCGCTCGGACGTAAGCAGCATGTGAAAGAGCGTCTCCGCGCCGTCGCTCATGCCCGTGATGGCGATGCGATCGGGGTCAATCAATCCGCGCTCTTCCAAGTCATCGAGGAAATACTCGATCGCAGCCGCCTTCATGGCGCGCTCCGAGCCATCGAGTTCGGCTGCGACCAGCAATGTGTTTGAGTTCATCACGCGCGCACGCGCGACGTCCTCGGGCCGGTCAACGCTCAAGACGAAATAGCCCAGCGCTGAGAGCGGAAATATCGGGTGCTCGCCCCCGACGCCGCCGCGCAGAAACCCGCGCGACCGGTATTGGACAATGACGAGCGGGTATCTTCTCCCCGCGGCATAATCGAGCGGATAGACCAGATGCGCGTACGAGGCTTGAGCGTCTGGATTGGTGGCGTCCAGCAGTTCGACCCGGGGCAATCTTAGACGCGCCCAGGATGGATTGGGATCCCACACGACCTGTAGCGCGCCCGTCGAGGCGTCGATGACGACGAGCCGCTGCGGCTGGGCTGGCGCATCTTCCAGACAGAAGAACCGCGTGCGATCAAAGAGACATCCGCTGAGGCGCGCGTCGGTTATGCGGATTGAGCGGACGCGGTCGTCTCGAAGCGACCATGCCGCAAGCTCGGATAGAACGCCGTGATGGCCGGTTTGGCGCTGAAAGATGACGCTCTCGTCGTTGACCGCCCAGGCCGCGACCAGGTCGCCTTGGCAGAGGTCGTGCGTGCAGCGGCGCGCGGCGCCATTAGAGACGGCTTCGAGCGCAAGCACAGGCGATTCCGCTTCCGCGAAGCGCGCGTCCGCGGGGACAATACGAACGGGTGCGGCCGCTTCTGTCTCCTCGCGCCAGGCGATTTGAGTGCGCCGGCCCGTGCGCAGATCGACGCGCCAGGCCGAGACAGGGGTCACATCGTCTATCCGCGGCGCAACGTCATAGATCGGCTCGAAGGTGTGATCGGCGTGAAAGCCCAAGCGCCGCGCCCCGGCAAGCGTCGCCTCCCGTACGTCGGCGGAGATGGCGGCGCGATAGAGCAGCGCGCCATCTGGGGCCCAGGAAAAACCGACGACATGCTCGCCAGCCTCGCTCACACGGCGAGCGGCGCCTCCGTTTGCGCGCACGCGCCAGAGTTCGGCGTAAGCATCACGTCCAACAAGATAGGCGATCCAGACATCGCCGGGCGACCAGAGCGCCACACGCTCGACCGCCATGCCGCTGCGCCGGCCGCCCACGGCGTGAAGCGCGACGTCGCCAGCTGTGGCGATCACGCGTTGCCGGTAGGGCGCGGCGGTCTCGATCACATGCAGATGATGCACATAAGCGTCGCCTTCCAGGTCGGCCGTGCGTGTGACAAAGGCGAGCCGCGCGCCGTCCGCCGACAATGCGGGCGCGCGATAGGGCGCCGCAAAGTCGTGGAGGGCGGTAAGGTCGTCGAGCGCAACACCTCGGTCCTGCGCCGCCGCCGCGCTGGGCCAGACCGACCAGGCCGCCGCGAACAGCGCCCAGACCAGGACGGCGCCGTTGCACCTGGTCATCACCATGCGTGGCGCAGTTCAAGGGCCATGAAGCGGCCGATCGGCGACGCATTGGAGGGATCGAACCCGAAGCCGACTGGATTGTTGGTGAAGGGCGGATCTTCGTCGAACAGGTTGAGCACGCTCAGCGCAAGGCGGGTTTCACCGCCACTCTCAGCGACGGCCAGGCGGCGCCCAAACTGCAGGTCCCACGTAGTGTAACTATCGATCTCGCCATCAGCGCTGTAGGCGTCGCGGTAGGCATTGCGATAGTTGGCGCTGAGACCGCCGGTCCAGTCGTCGAGACGCCAGGAGAGGCCGGCGCGCAGGCGCCATTCGAGCGGATTAAACGTGGTGTCGAGATCGGAGAGAACAGGGCTGGTCGCCGTGGACTGGCGCGCATGCTCAAGCAATTGCGTCGCGCTGGCGAACAGCCTGAAGGCGCCAAGGTCCGTCTCAAAACCGTAGTCGACCGACAAATCAATGCCGCGCACGGTCCAGGCCGCAAGATTGCGAAGGCGCGTGTCGATGATGACTTCGATGCCTTCGGCCGGCACAGCGCCACTGACTTCGAAAGGCAGCGCGAGGTAATAGGCGATCTGCTCGGGCGTCGGGTCGCGTATGACGCGGTCTGCGTAAGTCAGAGAGTCAAACAACATCGCCAGAGGCGTTGCGCCGCCGTCGTCGATCCGGTCGGCGTAAGCAATGTCGAAATAGGTGGCCGAAAAAGAAAAGCCTTCGAGCCACGCCGGACGGAGATCGAAGCCGGCGCTCCAGGTTTCGGCGCTCTCAGGCCGGAGATCATCGCCGCCGCCCGATGAAAGCATGACGCCCGTTGTCCCGTCGTCGGCGAGAGGGTCGAGTACGGTGGTTACGACGGCGAACGAATTGATGCCGCTTGCGTCCAGCTGATCGAAGGTCGGTCCACGGAAGGATTCGCCCCAGGCCGCGCGCAGTCGCAATTGTGGACTGATGTCCCAGGTCAGCCCGATACGCGGCACGGTCGCGTCGCCATAGTCGCTGGCGTCTTCGCGCCGCGCAGACAGCGAGAGCGTTAGCGCATCGACCAAAGGCACATGGTTGGAAGGACCGATCAGCGGCGCATTCAGCTCGACGAAGTATGCATCGACGCGGCGCGACTGTGGCGGCTGATAGTCCGAGCGCGTGACGCCGGCGAAGCGATAATCGACACGGTCGATTGTAAAGCGCTCGTGGCGTTGCTCATAGCCAATGGCGGCGCGCAGGGGACCGCCCCAGAGTCGGAACAAAGGCCCGTCGGCTTTCAGCGCGAAGGTCGAGACGTCGGCGTCGCTTTGTGTGTCCGTGATCGAGGTGAAGCCGGCGAGCACGCTCTGCGGGGTGTTGGACCCATCGGCAAACGGATTGAACGCGGTGGCCGCGTCCGAGCTCGCCAGTGCAGCGGCGACGGCGGGAGAGCTGGGGTCGTAGAAATTGGCTGAGCGAATGAATTCATCGCTGGCGGCATGGCCGCCAACAAGTTCAACGCGCCAATCGCGGCCCGCTTCATATTCAAGCCCAAAGGACGCCGTGATCGCACGGGATTCGCTTTCGCTTCGCGCCGGGCCCAGATCGTCGCCAAACCAATAGGCGATGGTGAGCAGACCTTGACCAGGAAAGAGGTTGTTGAGCTGGCGATAGTAATTGGTTTCAGGTACGCGGATGCTGGCGAACGATTGCGTACGATAGGCCTCGGCGTCGCGCTGACCCGCCAGTACGTCGGCGAAGATTTCCAGGCGTGGGGTAATTTCAAATCGCCCGGACAAAAACAATCCGTGCGACGTTTGCGCCGGCAAGACCGAGCCGCCTTCGACCGCATTCTGGCGATTGACCTGACCGGCAATGAGGTCGCTCGTGTCCAGTGATGCGCCATCTTGGCCGCGCGGGATCGCCAATGTCACCGGCGTCGCGCCAATGCGCGTGATTGTGCCGGGATTGGCCTGAGGGCGGGAATAGTCCAGCCCGCCATAGCGGCTAAGATTGGAATCGGAGGCGAAGTGGCGATCGTTCCATTCAAGTCCGGTGCGTTCGCGATACTCATACGCCGCAACCACGGAGAAGCGATCCGAGCTCCAGCCCGTGACGTGCGAGACCATCTGTTCGGAGACATCGCCGCGGCCGTCGGCGCCGAAGCGAAGACTTGTTTCAGCGCCTTCAAAATCATCACGGAGGATGAAGTTGACGACGCCGCCGACAGCGTCGCTGCCATAGGCGGCCGAAGCGCCGTCGGCCAGCACTTCGACGCGCTCGACGGCCGCGAGCGGGATCGTCGACACGTCGACAAAATGTCCAAGCCCCGCCGGCGCCAGGCGACGGCCATTGACCAGCGACAGTGTCGAGCCGGGGCCCAGGCCGCGTAGATTGATCGAGGACGCAAAGCTGCGATTGGCGTTGTGCTCCGGCCCGCCTTGTTGTGTCGCCTCAAAGGCGCCGCCGGTGAAGTTTTGCGAGACAAGTCCCAGCACATCGTGAACCGTGGAACGGCCACTTTGGTCGATGGCGGCGCGATCAATGGTCACCAGATTGGCCCCGACCGGGGCGGCGCCGCGAATGCGCGTTCCGGTGACGACGATGTCCTCGTTCAGGTCAGTCTCCGCGTACTGGGGGCGGGGGAGGTCCGTCCGAACGACGTGACCGCCGGCGATTGCAATCCGTGGCGCGCCTTGCGGCAGCAATTGCGCAAGTGCGGCTTCTGGCGTGAGACGCCCGCGCACTGGGCGCGAGTTCAAGCCAGCGATATCCTCCTGCGAGAAAAGGATTTGCAGGTCTGATTGCTCGGCAAAGCGGAGCAGCGCCGACGACAGCGACTGCGCCGGAATATCGTAATCGCGTTGCGCGCTTGCGGCGCGCGCAGCCGGGTCAATTGCTTGCGCCTGAGCGGGTGCGCTCAGCGCGAAGCTTGAAACAGAAGCCAGCGCCACGGCCAGCAGTGAGCGCACGCCATCGCGGCGCAGCCGCGCCGAAAAATCCACCATGGTCTTCCCCCTTCGCCGCTCTCAAGCGGGCGGCTTCGATTGGAGAGACGTTGGCCATGAGCGAATTTAGCAGCCGGGAAGAAAAAATTTCTCGGTGGCGCGTTTGAACGCGTCGATCTCGTTTCTATCGTGTCGCCTGGTGGGTGTGATCCATGAGGTAATTGGTGCGAGGGCCGAAGGCGTTGCTGGAGCACCGATGAGCACGTGGGAGAGTTCCGCAGCTTCCTCAGGAATATGTCTTCGAGCACGACAATCCGTCGGAGCGCGCCAAACCGCCAATGATAGCGTGAAAGCGTCCTGGTTATGACCAAGAATAGCTCCCTCACAGTGCGCAACTTGTCGCCTGCAACCAAAGCCAGATTGACGCGTCGTGCAAAGGCTAAAGGGCGCAGTCTTGAGGCCGAGGTGCGCGCCATTTTGGATGTCGCGGCTCAACAGGGCCACGATACGCAGGCGGATTTTCCGGACTGGTTTGTCGAGATGCTTCATCCGGGGGATGACGATGTTGCAGCCTTTCCCGACAGCCGGCGCGCGCCGCACGCCGGGATCGTCGGCGCCCGCCAGACCGCCGACTCGCAGGATCGGTGAGCGCTGCCTCTGCAAAGACCAAGATTTAGTCCCGGCTCAAAACCAAAACACCGTCATCGCGCGGCGCCGCGTCGATCGCGAGGTTGTCGCGCAATAAGGACAAGAAGCCGTCCAGATCGCGCGCATCGATCACGCCGCCGATGCGCAAGTCGGCAAGCTCTGGATCGGCGAAGGCAAATTGGAGGCCGGTGTAGCGAGCGACATCGGCAACAGCTTCGGAGAGCGGGGCGTTGTCGAAAGAGAGACGTCCTTGGCGCCAGAGCGTGCGCCGTTCCAAAGCTTGCGCCTCCGCCTGGGCGACGTGAAGCTCGTCGCGCTCGAACTCGACCTCGCTCTGTGGGCCGAGGCTCATGGTGTTTTGGCGCGAGAGGGGGCCGCTGCGCCAGGCGCGGGCGCCCTCAGACAGAAGACTGACCCGCTCGCCATTGGGCAGCACTTTGACCAGCACCTCGCCGCTGGCCGCTTCGACGCCGCCATTGGGCGTCAAGATGACAAACGCCTCGCCTGCGCGCGCAACGATCGAGAACAGCACCTCGCCCTCGATCACGCGGGCGCGCCGCTTATCGGCGGTGACGTGCGCTTCGAGCCGCGTCGCTGCGCCAAGGCGCGCGATGGTGCCATCGCCAAGGCGTAGCTCACGCTCACCGCCGATGCCGGTCTCAAACGCTTCGGCTGATCCCGGCGCCAGCAGATTGTAGCCAATAGAACCGACAATGATGGCGCCGAGGCCTGCGGCCCCGGCCCCAAGCAGAAGCGCGCGGCGCTCCGGGGCGCGCTCAGTGTCGGGCTGGATCGCGACGCCCGGACCCGCCTCCAACAAGGCGACGATGTCGGGATAGGCTTTGAGCTTTTGCAAGCCGTCGAGTTCGCCCCAAGCCCGGCTGGCCAGTAAGAACGCCGGCCGGTGCGCATCAGAACGGGCGATCCAGCGTTTGAAGCGGGCCGCGGCGGCGGCGTCGAAAAGCTCGCTGTCGATCAGCACCACCCAGCGGGCAGCCTCATCAGCGATCCTCTCGCTTCGTCTCCATGTCATGGGCGATCTCTTTGAGTGCGCCGTCTTCGAACGCGGCCATGGCCTTAGCACATTTCGCCAGGGCGCGAGCCAACAGGCGGGGGACGCTGTGACGGGCGACGCCGAGCTTGGCGGCGATCTCCTCATGAGAGAGGCCGCCGAACTTGAAGAGGACGAGGGCTTTGCGTTCGCGCTCCGGCAGATTGAGCACCACCCCGGTCATGTGCGCGAACCGTTCGCCGGCGATGAGCATGTCTTCCGGCGTCAGATCGAGCCGGTCATACGGTCCTAGCCGCTTGGCCAGCAGTTCCGCCAGTTCGTCATCGGTGACGGCGGCGACCCTGAGGCGATCCTGGCGGCGCACCTCATCGACCGCCAGATTGCGCACCAGTCGCGCCAAATAGGCCCGCGGGTCAGCGATTCCGGACATATCCATCTCCAACATTTTGGTGAAGGCGCTCTGGACCACATCCTCCTCGGCCACCCGCCCACGGAAGCGCCGCAACTTCCGCAGCAAACGCGGGCCCTCGGTGGCGAAGAGCTGGGCGAGATCAGCCGGCTTCACCGAACACCTCCCGGAGTTTCTGAAGCCTCGACACCAGCCGGTCGAACTCGCTCAAATGGAAGGTTTCGATCAGACCAACAGCCTGTGATCCCTCCCGCTCGCAATAGACAAGCCCCGCCCACACGAAGTCGCCTTCAGCCATCATTGTTGCGAGAGCGGTGTGATCTTCTCCTGTTGCCTCTTCAACTCGGCGAACAACGACCAAGCGTGTGCCGGAGAGGGCCACGGCATAGTCCGTACCGCGCTGACTCTCATTCACCGCGGCGACACAGCGCAAATTGCGTTTCGTCAGTTCGCTTTGGAGGTCGCTAAGCACATGCTTCACCATCAAGCCGAAAATGGCATTATCCTATTGTCGGCTTACCCCGCCGGCAATGGGCCGTCGAAGCAAAAAGACGCGTGTGGCGTCTCTGCATGACGAAAGGTATCAGCAGTTCATCGAACTGTTGGTGCAACGTCGGAAGGCGTCCGGCTTGAGCCAGCAAGGTGTTGCTGATGCGCTCGGTTGGAACCAGTCTCAGGTGGCAAAGATCGAGACCTGTCAGCGACGTATAGATGTGATCGAGCTTATCCGGCTCGCCGATGTCATCGGTTTCGACGCGTCGCGCTTACTCTCAGAAGTGAGAAAAGCCATGATTGGTGCCGGTGAGAATCATCGGGTAGTCCGCTGTGGGGCAATAGCAGCCATCCGCGGAGGAGACCAAGCCAACCAAGCGGACACGCAGCGAGCCGACTGTTCCTCTCGGGGCAACGGCGTCTGGTTCGATAAGAGTGAGAAGGCCGTCGTAGCAAGATTGCGACAAACGACGTAAGCCAGCGGCTGAAACAGCATCCGCTGCTTAGGCAGCCCAGAGCGCCTGTGTGTGCTCAAACCCTTTGGTATCGGGATGATTCGCGCCGACCGCGGCGCTCATGCCGGCGATAGCCTTGGTGTTCTCAGCCACGGCTTCCTCCTTCCGCCCCAGTTGCCAAAGCGCGTCGGCGCGTAAATGCCGAAGCCAGTGTACATGCGGGGAAGCCTCGCCTTGCTGCCGTATCAATTGCGGCATCGTCTCATCATAGGTGGCGAGAGCGTCGCCATGGTTGTTCAGACGACTCAAAATCTGAGCGCGCTGTATTGCAGCCATGGTGAGCCTGGGGCTGCTGGGAACTACTAAGTCCCAGGATTCGATTAGCTTTTCAATCGCGACCAAAGCTTCTGAATTTCGATTCAGGTCGCTCAAGCTTTGCGCCCGCGCCATGCGCGCATCGAAGAGGAAGTGGCAGGCAGGGCTGCAAACGTTTGTCAGCTCGATCACAGCTTCGTCCAAAATGGAGACCGCTTTTTCGAAATCGCCGGTGCGCCAAAGGATTTGACCTTTGAGGCCTTTGGCGTGGGCGTGAGTCTTGAAGAACCTATTCGATGGTGGGCAGCTGAGCGCGCGATCCAAGAGGCGCATCGCATCGCCGTAAAGCGCATAGGGATAAAGCGTCTCGGCGTGCTGAAGCATCGCATAGGCGGCTTCAGGCGAGGCCGTAATGTGTGCGTGTTCAGCGATGGCGATCGCGCGGGCGCTGAGACGCCGAGCGTAGTGGGAGTGGCCTTGGCCAAAAAGGGTCTCAGCCCGCTTGGCGAGCGTGTGGACTTGAAGAGCTGCGCCTTCTGGATCGTCGGCGAACGGGCTCACCGACCAGAGCGGATCTTCCGAGTAACGCTCCAGCGGATCGGTAGAAGCCGCGCGTGCTTCATTTATTGCGAGGCTGAGCTCTGCCGCCGCGGCGTTGGCCGAGGTGAGGACCGTGGAGAGTTGTGCGAGTGCTGTGGCTTCGCCAAGTTCAGCGGGGCGAACGAAGCTTCGATCGAAGTGATAATTGGCGAGTGTCAGTGAAGCATGCGCGAGGGGGGCACGGATGTTCTCGAAGCCGGTACGGATGCGTTTCATGCTGGCGTCGAGATCGCCTTGGCGCGCAAGGGCCGCCGCCTCTTCGAGCCACACCGTAGGGGAAGTTTCCTGAATCCTGCGCTCGAGCGCGGAATTCGCCGCTTCGAGTTCACGATTTTGGGTCGTGAGCAACTCGACCATAGAAAGGGCGGTCTTAAGCCGGCCGCGCGCATTGCGAAACTTGAGGGTGCTGAATACCACGCCGACGGACGCCACAGTGACGCCCACGAAAGCTGTGATGTAGCCGAGCTGGTCGATCAGACGTGCTTCGACAAACTGAGTGCGGATTTCCTCGAACGCGGTGGTTAGCCCCTCCAACATATCCGTCCTCCCGTTGCGAGCTGGAAGCATTGTGCTGGTTTGCGACGGCGATGTGGCACCATGGGATCGAATGCGTGACGCCGGGTCGGCCTTGATGGATCGGCCCGCTGCTCGCAAGCATTGGCTTGGCCACAGAGATCAAGGTGAACATCGCAGCAGGGGCAAAAACCGACCTCAGCCGCGCATGCGCCTCGAAGAAGCAGACGTAGTAACCCGCGCGTACTGACAGCGGTCCGACTGGCACCAGAAATACTGTGAATTACTGCGCCCGCTGAGTTGGCGTGGTTTTGTCCGTCTCGGGCTCGGCGAGACCTTCGGTTCGCATCAAGACATGCGTTCCCGAGTCCGGCAGCCGATGGATCTCCATCCGCGACAGCATTCCCAAAATTGGATGCGGCGCAAAGATGGCGACTTGTGAGATGGGGTTTCCTTCAGCATCTCTATACTCGAGCAGCTGCTCCAGCGGGACGCTCGCTTCGTTGATGCGCAACGCGCCCTCGAACTCGATGGCCATAACTCGCACGTCACCGAGCGCGGTCTCGATTACGAAATGATCCTCGTCGTTCACGTACTCCGCGAGAATTCCCACAGTCAGATCGGCTCCATTCCGCTCGACGCGTTCGAACAGATTGTTTTGCTCTACAATTGCGAGGAAGGCGTACTTCGCGGCGCTAACCTCGCTACTCTTGCTCGACTTTAGAACACTGCCTTCGCCCGTTGCCTGCCGCAGCACGTCGCGGACTGCCTGCTGCACTTCAACGGGCTCGTGTTGGCTCACCAACATCTTCGCCCTGTTTAAGTGTGCCTCGCGGCGCGCCACGATGAAGTGCGTCATCAAGAGCCAACCACGGAAGGCCTCAACGTTCAGTCGATTGACCGTTCGAAGTTCCACGTCGAGTTCGCTTGCGGCCTTAACCGCCGGCTCTGAAAATTCGGTTGTGGAAACCGCGATTACTTTATGGAGCCTATATTGCTGGCGCTTTCCATGGAGCTCGCGAATCCAAGCCGCTGGAGCAGAGCCCTGGCTTGGGCGATCACGACATTCGAGCAGTAAGCTTATGTCGGCCGATCCCAGCTTCCCTCGCACCGTTACGTCAAACTCGACCTCCTGAACGCCGCTCTCCATGAAGAGGCGCTTCCGCGTCTCGACGGTCCCACCTTGCGGCACGAGCGTTCGTTCGACGAACGCGATCAACTCTTCGAGGTCTTTCCCGTCCGACATCTTGTGCCTGAGACTGCTCTTAGGTCGCCCAGAAACTTCCGGGCGGCTGGCTGGCCATGACTTGAAACGCGCTTCGCGACTTAGGCTGCTCTTCGAGCAGCACCAGTTCAAACCACTCACGCCGCTCGCCTGTATCTTCCATGATCGAGAGGAATGCTCTTTCGGCGGTGAGTTCGAGAATGATGCCCTGCTTGTTCGGGTCTAAACGAAAGCGGACTATCTGGCCGATGTGAAATGCCATTGTTTCGACTCGCAGTTCTAGATACCCGCTGATCCCGCGCCCTGTTAATTAACGAAACCCTAACGCCCATGGCCATGACGAAAGAACAGCTGCTCGCGGAGTTTGAAGACCTTCTTCGCACGATTCCGCCGCGCCAGTCTCTTCGCAATTGCACGGATGATGTTCTCGCTTGGCGCGGTCGCGCGATGGCACTTGTGGAAGCGTGGGACTTTCCCAAGACGGTCGCGCTCGGGGCGGCTTTCGGGGGAATCGACAGCGACATGGCGCAGTTGTTTGACCGCGGTCACAAGAACCTCGTGAGCCTTCTGCAGCAAGCTCGGTTCACGCTGCGCAGCGAAACCGTGGGTCCGCTCAGCGCTGTGGTTGGTGCTGGCGCCGTGTTCGACTATTTCGACGAAGTTCGGAAGGTAATCGAACTAGCCGCGCAGGATGTGTTCTTTGTTGATCCATACTTGGATGCCGAGTTCGTTTCTCGGTACCTTCCACACGTTGGCACCGGCGTTCCCATACGCCTGTTGGCGCGTGAGAAAATGCCGTCGCTGCTTTCGGCGGTCGCACCGTTCGCCCAGCAAACGGGCGCGAGGATCGAAGCTCGCTCAGCACCGGGCTTTCATGACCGCTTCGTATTTGTCGACCGGAACGCCTGCTATATTTCGGGTGGGTCGTTCAAGGATGGTGCGAAAAAGGCACCCGTTACATTGAACCAAGTAACGGATGCTTTCGCCACAACTCTCAAAATTTACGAAGACATTTGGGCCTCCGCCAAAATTCATGGCTAGTGGCTCGCGCTGTTTCGCCTCGCGCGGTTGACGTCCGCTTCGGGAGCCGGTGGTACGAATTTCTGTTTCTGGGAATTGAACGGCGATGCTTGCGCGTGGCTAGCGGCGTTGATGAAATTCAACGAAAAGACCGATCTGGGTAGCAAGTGGGAATAGACGGGAGGGCCCGAACGGGCTCGCAACCTCTGTCGATCCAAGTTCGGCGTGCTCAGCGACGTTGGCTAGATCGGCCACCTCCACACTCAAGCCGATAATGCCGCCGCCATCGCGTGAACTGGCGAACTCATCGGGCAACCGTTCACTCCGGACCAGCACCACAGCGCCTCCCCCGAGCGAAGCGACTCTCGCCCGCGCGTTGAAATGACTAAGCTCAATTACGGGGCCGACGGAAAAGGTCATGCGGCGGTAGGCGTCCGCCGCGGCGTCGAGGTCGTCGACGAGAATCCAAACAGCGGAGAGACGGCGCGCTGAGTTTGTGTGTGTGGCGCGCGCGGCGTCTGGAGGGGAGGCTTCATCCGGCGGGTACTGGATGAAGAAAAGATCGACGCCGGGCGTGGGCCAACTCGCAAAGTGGAAGTCGCGCCAGCTTGCCGGCTCGGCTGGCGCGGGACCGTGAAGGCCGTCGGGATCCACCATATCCTGCTCGATCTCGGCGACGGAAAAGTCCCGTTGCAGAAGCAGAGCGTGAGCAGCATCGACACCGGAAACTTGCACCGCAAAACTATTTGATCCGGGTCCTTGCCTGGCAAACGCGAGTTCGGCTTGAACCCGCGCGCTAGCGCCCGCTCTCTCGGGAGAAGAGAAGTGGAGCAGTTCGAGGTAAGACCAATCGTCAAACACGATTGTGCCGGACGAAATGCCTTCAGGGTAGACCTGACCTTCGCGGATTTGGAAGCCAAGCGTCTGCCACGTGCTGCGCGCGAGTTCGGGGTCCTGGGACCAGATCAGAACATGGTCGGGTGCGCGCACGAGCGGCGACGGCACGCGTTGGGCGGGCGCCACTGTGCACGATGCAGCCAGCAACAAGGCCAGCGCGCCGAGCGTCCGGCTGGCTATCCAAATGAGGGCGGGTTTCATTACCTCTCCGACGCGGAGGCCATGGGGCATGCTATCGAGTTGTGATGCACTTCTTACGCGACGCTGCCAATGTCCGCTTTGTGACGCTAACCCGCTAATGCCTGAAGTTGGGATCTCGCTGCCGTGCGTGAGCCAGGAGGACCACAGACTCTAGCGCGCGAGGCAATTCAAGGACACAGGTGCCGGTCGTCCACGCTCTTCGCAGCGCCAAATCTATTCGGCGCCGCTGGTAGAAAAGGCTCGCCACGCACGCATGACCAGGTAAAGTCGCTTGCGGACGGGGGCGTTCGGTGGCGGAAGCAGATTTATACCCTCACATCAAGAGATGGCTCGACGGCGAATTTCCGCTCGTCCGCGAGGGCCGTTGGTGGCTGAGTGACCGCCGCGCGTTGGTAACGGCCAATCTCAATTGGATCGACGCAGGCACCTGGATGCGTCCCGATCTGGCGATGGTGCACGTGCATCGCAGACGATTCGACGCCTCCGCGGTGTTGGATCTGTATACCTTCGAAGTGAAGCCAACTGGGCGGGCAGCGCTTGAAGGCTTGCACCAAGCGCTTGCACACGGTCGCTTCGCTGACTTCTCCTTGTATGTGGTGCCCGCGCAAGATGAACTCCGCAGCGAAGTGTCGGCGCAAGCCGACCGGTTTGGAATCGGAGTCGTTACATACAAGCACCCCCTACGGTTTATCGACTTCGAAATCTTGGTGCCGCCTAGACGCGGCGACCCTGACCCGGACTTGCGTGATTTGTTTCTGGATCGCGCGCTGGATGCGGACGGCTCAGCTGCCGAGGTGATGCAGTGGGTTGGCGCGCCGACGAGGCGGCGGTCATGAGAATGCTCGCCGTTGCCAACATGAAGGGAGGCGTTGGTAAGACAACAACTGCAATTGTGTTGGCGGACACCCTTTCGGCGATCTTAGGCAAGCGCGTGCTCGCACTGGATCTTGATCCGCAGGCAAATCTTTCTTGGGCGTTGTTGGGCCCGACGCCGTTCCACAATCACTCGCCAGCGGCGAGCTTTACGCGCTGGCTCGCAGACACCGCAGAGGGTAGGCCGGCTTCACTTGCTGCTGCGTTTGAATCCGTTGGATTGAAAGTCGACGCCGGCCTCGGCGAGCCGGCTCGCCGTGCGGATCTTCGAATTGCTGTCTCAACAACGCGCATGCGTTTCGCGGAGATGAACTTCGAGGGGCCTGCTACAAATGATCCATCCTTGAAGCTCAGTAGGAAGCTCGCGGCCGCGCTGGATGAAGTTGCCGGCAATTTCGATTATTGCGTCATGGATTGCTCACCGGCTTTGTCGGCTCTGACACGCGCGGGCCTTCGGCTTGCAGATGCGGTGTTAGTGCCCACGCCCTTGAACTCGCTCTGCCTGGAAAGTCTGGAGACTTTCAGAAACGAAGGGATGCGTGAGTTGCTTGGCTTAAGTACGCCTCTCTACGTGGTTCGCACGCGAGTTGGTAGATCGATGGGGCGGGCCGAGCAGAACTCCATCGTGACGCAGCTCATGGAACGGCAGAATCAAGGTCTGCTCAAATTGCTGCGGCCGGACTTCCCTGAGGCGGTCCAGTACATGCGCGCGATTGCTCGGCATGCCCAGCATCGCATGCGAATCGTATTCGGCCTGAGCGAGTGTGAGGCCGCCATATTCCTTTATTGCCGTGAGGCCGACACTGCCGTCACTGCCGCCACCGGAAAGCACGACGCACACAGCATTGTCGCCTTGCGCCTCGGCGAGGGAGACGAAGAACGTGTCAATTGGCCGGCGCGTTTCACGCGGCGGCGCCGGTCGGGTAACGCGTAAGTAGGCATCGTCCATCGTCAGGGTCGCATCCGGCGGGATGATGTAGACGCGGTTGGCGGTGACCCGCGCTCCATCTTGCGCCTCGGTCACGATCATTTGCGTGGTGTTTGAAAGCAGATCGACCAGGAAGCTCGGTCGGCTGGGATCGAGATGCTGAACCAGAATGAAGGCCATGCCACTGTCGGCGGGCATTAATGAGAATAAGGTTTTAAAGGCCTCAAGGCCGCCGGCGGAGGCGCCGATGCCGATGATGAGCGGCGCCGGCGCCGGTTCTTCATGCTCACTGACATTGGTATGTCTGTTGTTGCTTTTGGCCATCGAGAAGGGCGCCCGATTCTCGTCGGGGTCATGGCGCCCCAACAGCAGTGCGCAGAATAGGTGCTACCCGCGTAATTGCCTAGGTTTTTCACGACTGCGCGCTTGCCGGCGAGCGGCGCCTGCGGCGGCAGGCAGGGGGCGGGTCTGGGCGGATTTGGTTGTCATGGGAGGCGCCCGGCGCGCGCAATCTACTAGGGGAGTTCAGCAACGGGGGTCTAGGATGCGATGCCCTGAACGTGCATGCTATCGGCAGCACGAACTGGTTATGAATTGACGCGACGCTTTGGTTTTTGCAAACGACGAGATGAGTCATGAGCCAATACTATTTCCATCTTTGGACGAGTGACGGATACGAGGTCGATGAAATTGGCATGGAGTTAGAGGATGCGGAGGCTGCGTACCTAGAGGCGTTTCACAGCGCCCGCGAGATCAGCGCCGACAGGTTGAACGCCGGACAAAGTGCATGGCGCTATCGTTTCGATGTCGTAGATTGCCAAGGTCGGCTCGTGCATGAAGTGTCGTTCGCGGAGGCCATGGGGCAACGCGTCGCCAACAATCCCGCGTCCGCCTTCGTGGCCGGCGCAAGTCGTGGATACGCGCTGGCGAGCGAACTTTCACGTGAGATTGCCCTCGCCCGCCGGAACCTTCAGCGGTGCCGCGAACTGCTCGCGGCTTCACGGGGGCCAACGGGACCACTCACTCAGAATGAGGCGGGCGCGTGTTGACAGGTGCTTGCGAGTCACAATGCGGGGCTGCCTGCGCGTCGTGCAAATCTAGAAGCTTGCGCTGACTGAGATGCCGGCGCGACCGGAGGCGGCATCCTGCGACTGTTCGGGCGGGTCGCCGATGCGCGCGGCGACATAAGCACGAACGTTGACGCCATGCGCCTCGGCCCAGTAAAGGCCGACGCCCGCGCCCGTGAGTGTCGCATTGTTCGGGCCTGGCGACCACGGCGTTTCATTTACGGTCACATGCGCTGTATCGACGAAGGCGGTGAGCTCGACGGCGCCGTTCCAATCGCCAACGTCGTGGCGAAACTCGAGCGTTCCTTGGTAGACGCTGTCGCCGGAAACGGCGCCGACGTCGTAGGCGCGCACGCCGTAGGGTCCCCCTGCGCTCATCTTTTCGGCGGAATCAAGATTTGAGTTGGCCCATTGGCCGGTGGCGGAGAGGTAAAGCGCGCTCTGCAAACCAAGGCTTTGTAGTCGTGAGAGGCGGGCGCTCCATTTTGAGAAATCTCCCGCGGTTCGCGCGGTTGCTGCGTCGACGCCGGCAGCCGCAGCGTCGTCGAAGTTCACCCGGCCGTGTGTCCAGCCTAAGTTCCATGTGGTGACGCCGCCGGAGAGCAGGAGGTCGCGCGCATTTCCATCAAGGCTTAAGGTCCAGTCCTGGAGGGTGCGGTCGGTTTGGATCGCGCCGACATCGATGTGGTCTTCCAATTCAAGCCGATCATATTGAATGTGGCCGTAGAGACTGAAGGCGCGCGTACGCACGAAGGGATGAGAAATCCACGCGCTTGTTACGCGGGCATCGCCGTGTGCGTCTAATGGCTCCAGCGAGTCGCCCAGTACGTAGCGCAGCGCCGAATAGGATGCGCCAGCGCGATCGCCTGCGCCGTTGAGCACAATTTCATAGACGATGCGCGCGTAGTTGAGCCCTTCGCCGGAGGATAGGGCGCTGAGGCTTAAGACATCACCGTGGCGCAGAGGGTTGATGAAATTCACTGTGCCGCTCAATCGGGCGCGGCCGGTGTAGAGGTTGCCATAGCTATCGATTGTCGCGTTACCGGTGATGGCCGGGCTTGTGTCGACGTCGACCGCGAGATCCGAGGCGCCCACTGAGGCCCCGGGGCGCAGTGTCGCGCCGATGATCACGCCCGGAATATCCGACGCCAGCAACAGCGAGCGATCGAGTGTTGATTGCCGGACCGCGTCGCCAGTGCGCAAGGGCGAAAGCGTGTCGCGCAGGAGCGAATCCCTCACCTGGCTGCGATTGTCGAGTGTCACCGCCCCATAGCGCGCCTCCACTATGGCGATGGTCACGACGCCGTCGCGGATTTCTTGCGGCGGGATGATCGCCTTCGCCAGAATGTAGCCTTGGGCGCGGTAATGATGGGTGATGCGATCGGCCAGTGCGTTGAGTTGCGCGAGTGTGAGGCTTTGGCCTTCGGCATCGGCCACGAGCGCTTGGAGAATGGCGGTGTCGATCAGCGTCGCGCCGACAATGCTGATCCTGGTAATGGCAATGGGGGTGCTATCCTCATTTGCGTTGGCCGGATCTTGTTCGAGTGTCAGGTCCGGCGCGACCGAGGAAGGAGGCGTCGTCGGAAGCGGGGGGAGCTCCTGCAGGATTGAGCCTGCGTCTGGTGTCTGTGCGCCAGCCATGGCCGGCGCTGCCAAGGCAAAGGCAAACAGCACCGTCCGTGCATGAGCGCTTGCGCGGAGACCCATCGTCTTGGCCATTCTATTCGATGCCTGGAAGTCTGACGCCGCCGTCGACCAGTGATAGTGATGGTCCCGCGGCGTCGACGACCGCCGCGCTTGGCGCCACGACGGTGGAGTCGTTCGGAGACTGCGGACACGCGAGGTGATCAAGATCACCAGAGCGCCGTGGCAGGCAAAGATCCAATGCGTGCGTGGGCGATAGCAC